>Ga0190367_1000464_pt1 | contig 29755 bp, 31 predicted proteins | sample 4872181011_MG_FD_171838 | JGI IMG/M metagenome (GOLD analysis project Ga0190367, IMG submission 171838) | Hydrothermal vent microbial mat bacterial communities from Southern Trench, Guaymas Basin, Mexico - 4872-18-10-11_MG | ecosystem: Environmental > Aquatic > Marine > Hydrothermal vents >...
TACTAATCTTCACAGGATATTTAGTTAATCTTGCAGCTATACCCATGCTTGCTTTTGTTGATTATTGGCAACTGGCATTAATGCTGGCATTAATTGAAAGGTTTGGAAAAGGTATAAGAACACCAGCAAGAGACATCGTATTACTTGAAGTTACTGAAAGTATTGGTAGAGGTAGAGGTTTAGGTTTACATGAACTTATTGATCAGATAGGTGCAGTCATTGGACCTTTAACTGTTGCTTGGATATTATACAAATCATACAGTAACTACAAGTCAGCTTTCCTTATACTTGCAGTACCTGCAATAATAGCCATAATGTTCTTAACATCATCAATAATTACATATCCAAAAATTAAAATCGTAGAGTATAGTAAAGTAGCACGTGAGAAGAGATTAAGTAATCAATTTTACATGTACTTAATATTCATAATCTTGACATCACTTGGTTTTATGCATTGGTTCTTAATAGCGTATTATCTGAAATACTCCTCGGTTGTCCCTGACATGATAATACCTATACTGTACATGATAGCTATGATCTCTGATGCCATTACTGCTTACCCAGTTGGCTATTTACATGATAAGTTTGGATTAAAAGTTTTAACCATCCTTCCCATAACCATACCAATATTAGCCTTATTAGTGATGTATAGCATCAACGTCTTAATGCTAATTATAGCCTCAATGATTTGGGGAATAATCATATGCATTTATGAAGTTAATACTAAGGTAGCAATAACTAACTTAGTATCAAATCAAGACTTAACTTATGCTTATAGTGTTTATAGTGTTGTTCAAGGATTATCATGGAGTTTAGGTAATGTAATTATTAGTTATCTCTACATGACTTTCAAGAATATGATGATAACTTACATACTAGTTATTGAGATGGCTGCTTTGTTAATATTTATAAAATTACTTAGCTTTAAGCGTTAGATAGACTTCATAAATATCACAGTTACGTTATGTTTATTAGGTCTAAATATCTACTTCTTGATTATGGAAGTTAAACTCTTGGCATTTGATTCCTTTGGTGTTCGTTCTCAGTCAACCTTCATTGAAACTAAAGATGCTAAAATACATATAGATCCTGCAGTTTCACTTGCACCTTCAAGATACGGATTACCACCACATAAGAGAGAGGTTGATAGAATGATTGAGTGTGCTAGAGAAATTATGAAATATGCTAAAGAGTCTGACATCATCATTATAACTCACTATCATTATGATCATCACGATCCTGGAAAGCTAATACCCATCGATATTTATAAAGGAAAGATAGTCTATGTGAAGCATCCTGAACATAAAATCAATAGAAGTCAGATGATTCGTGCATCAAGATTTTTAAGCATGATTAAGCCACTAGTTAAAATATTAGAGATTGCTGATGGTAAGGAAGTAATTATCGGAAGTACTAGAATTAAATTTTCAGAACCAGTACCTCACGGTGTAAACGATAGACTTGGATATGTAGTTGAGGTATCTATTAGTGATAGAGAAGATAAGATTGTATACACCTCGGATGTTGAGGGACCTGCACTTGAAGAACAAGTAAACTTTATTATTAATGAAAAACCAAGAATAGCAATCATTGATGGACCAATGACTTACATGTTAGGCTTTAGATACAGTAAGAAACATCTAGATGCTAGTATTGAGAATTTAAAGAAAATTATAGATAGCAGTGTTGAGAAGATAATACTTGATCATCACTTTATGAGGGATTTAAAATATAGAGAGAAAATCATTAACGTTTATGAATATGCTGAAAACAGAAATGCTAGGGTAATCTCTGCAGCTGAATTTATGGGTAGAGATATTGAGATGCTTGAAGCACTTAGAGATAAATTGTATGAGAAAGAAAATACTCCAGGACAGATACCTGAAAATATTAGAGAAATACTTGAATAATCATGACAGCTCTAAAAGTTTACATAGCATCAAGTATTGGATTGATAGTTTCTATCTTAATCTTCATGATAAGTAAGAACTACCTCATTAAATTAAGCACTTCAATTTCATCAATTCTACTACTATCATTAATGATTTATAGTATATACTTAATGTATTACGAAGATATTTATGGTAAAGTACGTAGAAAACGTAAGGTAAAGTTCATAGAGATAGAAGTCGAGTAGCAAATTATGGTTAAAGTCAGTAATGAAGTTCTTAAAAACATAGTCTTTAAAAATCTGGGCACTCATGACTCCTCCATTATTGTTGGACCCTGTATAGGTGAAGATGCAGCAATAGTTAGAATTAATCACAATAAGTACTTAGTTAGTCATGTAGATCCTATTACAGGTTCTGTAGAGCTTATCGGATGGTTAAGCATTTACGTACCTGCAAATGATATCGTTGTAAGAGGTGTTATTCCTAGATGGTTTTTAACAACTATACTACTACCTGAGAGTGAGAAGGGTAGAATTGAAATGCTTAATAAGATTATGAGACAGATAGATAATGCCTTAAAAGAAATTAATGCATCATTGATTGGTGGACATACCGAGTACTCACCAGGAATTAGTAGACCAGTAATTGTGAGTACTGCCATAGGCATTACGGATAAGTACATAACTACAAGTAATGTTAAGAGTGGTGATTATGTAATTATGACTAAGGCCGCAGCTCTTGAAGCAACAGCTATCATAGCTACAGATTTTGAACAATTGCTGATTAGTAAAGGCATTTCAAGAGAGATTATTGAAAGAAGTAAGAATTTCATTAAAGAGGTAAGTGTTGTTAAGGAAGCTCTAATAGCGACACCTTACGTCAATTCCATGCATGACCCTACAGAAGGTGGAATAATTCAGGGACTTCTAGAGATGGTGGAAGCTTCAAATAAATCCATAAAGATAGATCTAGGTAAGGTTAAGATAAGAGAAGAGACAAAAATTATACTTGAAACTTTAGGTATAGATCCATATAGAGCATTAAGTTCAGGAGCACTATTGTTAACAATATCCAAAGATAAGTTAGATCTTCTAATTAGAGAATATGAACGTAATGGTATAGAATACTCAATCATTGGTAAGGTTATCGGTAATGAAAAGAAATTAATAATTAGTAAGGACGGTGAAATCATGGTCGTTAAAGATTTTATTCAAGATGAAGTGATGAGATTTATAGAAGAATTCTCATAACATTACTTCTTTACTTTCGACTTTCTTCTTTCTTCTTTAATAATAGCTATTAACTGTAATACAACCCCTAAAACTAAGTTGTAATACGCATATTCAGCAAACTTATTTGCTAAAAATTCATTACCAAGAGCTAGAAAGATAGCTGCAATTATTAGAAGTATCATAAAGGCTATTATGAATGGTCTTCCAGGATTTTCCTTAAATTCCTCACATGCAGTTTCGATTAACCACTTAACCATATCTTAGTGGTAGATAGATAAGATACTTAAAAAGCTCTAACACTCCATAATGATTATGTTTGATAGAGTAGTGAAAGTTATATACTCATATTTAATTTCAGTAGCACTAATCATAACATTCATCGACATCATGGCAACATTAGGTATTCACTACTATATAACAATTGAAAGAGTTACGTATATGAAGTCTATTCAATTCTTAGGTGGAAGCATCTATGAAGATCTCACAATAGTTCTAGTGACTTTATCATTAGTTCAAATACCAAGATGCATTACTTTAAGAAGAGTAGAGATATCTATGATTTTGACTTTACTTTCATTAACGATTCTCTTCATCATGTATTTTCTTAATATGCAAACCTTAACTATTCAAATTTTAGTATTAACATTATTATTCAGTAATGTCTTGTTAACTCTAAAGTACTTTAAACAGTACGATACTTTCTTAAAGACTTTCTTGACACTAATCTCAATTATCTCTATACTTTACCTACCATGTACTTTTCTAGCAAGTAGAGCATTTGACATTGTCTCAAGTTCGACGTTAATGATTATTGTGAAGATTTTTGAATATCTATATCACAGTCTAGACTTTACGTGTATAGCACTTTCAGCCATTCTTCTCTTATCGCCCTTTCTCAAACCGCTGATTACCATGTATGTTAATTTACTGTTGAGATTTAAAATTGAGGATAGATTCTACGTAAATATTCTTAGTGTAATTTCTAGGTTGAGAAGTTTGATTAATGTAGAGCTTGAAAATTTCAGTTTTTCAAAGAGAAGATTATTAATTATTGCATCGATATTATCAGTGATTGTACCATCAATACCATATATACCATTACTTAATCCTAGACAATACTCGATATCTGTTGATGTAGTATATTATGAGAAGTGGCTCTATGAGATTGATAATTATGGTATTGATAAGGCCTTTGAAGTTAGTCAGGGGTCGAGACCTATCTACTTACTGTTACTCTATACTATTCATGAAGTATTTAACGTACCTATACCTATCATAGCTAAATATCACATAATTGCACTCTTTCCATTATACACCATTGCCGTATACACATTTACCAGAGAGTTGATTGGTGATGAGAGAATTGCAAGTTTTACTGCACTATTAACACCAATCACACCTATATGTATTGCCTTTCTCTATGGTGGTTTTCAAGCCTGCTTTTTCACACTTTCGTTAATGATCATTACATTATCATTACTCGTAAGATTATCTCCACTAAGACTAGTATCAGCAATAATCATATCAAGTGTTTGCTTATGGTCTCATCCATGGACATGGACTCAATACTTGGTGTCAATAATTCTCTACTACATGATTCATACTTTACATAGTAAAAGAGTTGATAGGAATTTTCTAATGCTTACCATATTCATCACGGTCAACATCATTCATGGAATTGTGAGAGACTTTCTTGGTTATGGATTAACATCATCCATAGGTACGGTATCTATACAGGCTCAGAAAATACTTACCCTTAACGTTAGTGGTCTCTTTGCAGCTTTCAGCTACTACCTTTGGTGCTCATTAAGTAATTGGATATTTCTTCTTCTAGCCTTAATAGGATCATTCATGTTTAAGAAGATTACGTATTATCATACATTATCCTTATCATCATTTTTTGCCTACTTACTTTCATTAGGTAGTGCTGCCTTAATATCGAGAATACTTATAAACATACCTATGCAGATACCTTTCACATTAGCGTTACTTAAAGCTAGTAAATTGAGTAAAAACATTATGACCACAATAGTTATATTAATGGTGGTATTTACTCTTTATCAAGTATTAAATGCTATTCCTACATTTCAATACTAGTGAAGAAATATATACTGACCTCTCTTGAATCACTTATGGGTAAAGTTCTCGTACTAGGTATCGATTGTGCTGAACCTAGTCAAATCGAGACTTGGATCGATGAATTACCAACACTTAAACAGCTATATCAAGTCCATTACTGTAGAGTCAACTCGACGATACCACCCATAACAATACCTGCATGGTTATGTGCTTTTAGTGGTCTCAATCCTGGAGATCTAGGTCTCTATGATCTTAAAGTGAGAAAACCAAGAACCTATACAGAATTTCAATTCTATCATTACGGTATGGTTAGAGACTTCGAGTTTATTTGGAATTTTACCAATAAGTTAGGTAAGAAAGTTATACTCTGCTTTGTTCCTGGAACTTACCCTCCACCCAAAATTAAGGGAATAGTCATTTCAGACTTCTTTACACCAAGCATCGAAGCATCCTTTACCTGGCCACCCTTTATTAAGAAAGAAATCTTAAATCTAGTTGATAATAATTACATCATCGACGTTTATGATTATAAGAGAAAAGACCCTAAACAACTCTATAAAGAATTAATGATTAAACTTGAACAAGATTTCAAGATAATGAAGTACTTACTTAGAAGATATAATTGGGATTTATTTATAGGTGTAATCATGAGTATTGATCGAGCACAACATACTTTATGGAAATTTTTCGATAAAGAACATCCAAGATATGTACATGATCCAGAGCTAGAGAATGGATTACTCAACCTATATAGAAAGATTGATCAAGAGTTAAGAGAGATCATGACCATAATTCCTAAAGATACAAGTATTATAATTATGAGCGATCATGGAGCTAAAAGAATGTACTATAGAGTAAACATTAATGAAGTACTTGCGCAGGAAGGTCTTTTAAAACTTAAAGAAAGACCTAAGAAAGCTATGACCCTTGAAGAAGCTAATAGGAGAGGATTAATTGATTGGGATAGGACTATAGCATGGGCATGGGGCGCCTATGTCGGTCAGATATGGATAAATCTCAAAGGAAGAGAAGAAAAAGGAATAGTTGAGAAAGAACATTATGAAGATGTTTGTAAGCAAATAGCTAATCTATTAATTAGCATTAAAGGTATTGATGGTAAGGGTCTAGATAATAAGGTGTACTTCAAATGGAATGTATATAGAGGTTCTAGAGTAGAATATATGCCAGACATAACGATCTACTACGATAATCTACATTATGGAGTAAATGATATGATTGGACTTAACGATATCTATAGTTTAGAAGCCTTAAAAGGAATAGACGACAGTAATCATGCTGAAAAGGCCATATTTATGAGTGATGTCAAAGTAGATGTTAATGAAGTAAGTCACGTATTTAACGTATTGAGTAAGTTACTTCAGTAAGATATGATGAAGACTTATTAATTAGTAAAAATCTATAAACTCTCATGTCAATACCTACACCTAGCGTCATCCAACCAGTATCTAAACATACCTACATGATCATTAAGTTGAGAAACATTATCGTAAGTACTAGGAGTAAGTATCAAAGTATCGATATTGTTGAGCTTGAAGAGTATGGAAAAGCTTTAGTTCTTGATAATCTTGTACAATCCACGGAAATAGATGAACATATATATCATGAGTGTCTAGTACATCCTGTAATGATTACACATCCAAATCCTAAAAAAGTTCTAGTTATTGGCGGTGGTGAAGGTGCTACAGTCAGAGAAGTACTTAAACATCCTGTGGAGAAGGTAATCATGGTTGATATTGATGAAGATGTTGTTAAACTTTCAAAACAGTACTTGAAATCTATGAGTGAAAAAGTATTTACTGATAAAAGAGTTGAAGTAATAATTATGGACGGTAAGGAATATATTGAGAAAACCAACGAACAATTTGACATAATCATTTTAGATCTTACGGATCCTTACGCATCAGAAATAGCTTATGAACTTTATACTGAGAAGTTTTATGGCAAGGTTAAAGAGAAACTTGTAAGTGATGGTATGATAGTCACACAAGCAGGCTCATCATTCTATTACGAGGAAGTTTACGATAAAGTACTTAATAGTGTTAAGTCTACTTTTCCCATTATTAAAGAGTATAATGTATGGATTCCAAGTTTTGGATATGCATGCAATTTCATAATTGGAAGTTTAAAGTATGATCCTGAAAAATTAAGTATTAATGAAATTGAGAAAAGAATAAGTGAAAGAAAAATCTATACTAAATTCTACTCAGCAAAAGCGCATATAGCACTCTTTAACTTACCAATATATAGGAGAGGTAACTCTTGACTTTATAAACACTTTAACAACAGTTATTTGAGAAGTTATGGTAAACATCTTCATATTAGGACCTGCAGGTAGTGGGAAGACAACACTTACTGAAAAATTTGGTAAGTATTTAGAGGAGCAAGGATTCAGTGTTGGTTATATCAATCTTGATGCAGCTGTTGAAAAACTACCTTATTGTCCAAATTTCGACATCAGAAACTACTATACCGTTGATGATGTCATGAGGAAATTCAATATTGGACCTAACACTGCGTTAATTAGAAGTGTTGAACTTTTACTAAACTATAAAGATGAAATTAAAAAGATAGCGAATGAGTTATCGCTTGATAAGGATTACATAATTATTGATACTCCAGGACAGCTTGAACTTGTAGTTTTTCATTCCTGCGGTATTGAGGTTTTAAAGATCTTTGAAGGTAAGTCATGTACAGTATTTCTCATACCTGCAGATTTATTGAGAAGTATTAGAGATTTTGCATTTTTAAAGTTGCTAGCTTTAGCAATTAAATATAGAATTGATATGCCTATAATAACAGTCATATCAAAAGCGGACATGTTAAGTTGTGAGACTTTTCAGGAAATATTGAGGAGAAAAGAAGATCTACTTATTGAGGGTGTACAAGCAGATTTAACGTTAGAACTTTGGAACATTATTGATAAACTAGAAAAGAAGCAAAGAATTATTAGAGTAAGCTCTATTACAGGTGAGGGTCTTGAAGATCTACATACTATAATTCATGAAGTCTTCTGTACTTGTGGAGACTTGACTTAATGAGGATAAAAGTGATAATGATTATTTAGAAGATCTTCACATGAAGATCAAATACATCATACTCATAACGATACTTTCGCTACTTATAGTACTCACGATTTGGAACTTTCCCTGGCTTACTAGATATTGGGTTCTTGAAATCTATTATTTAAACTTGAAAAACATTACCTCTATGGTAATTATTTCCGATATTCATCTTGAGAGCAATTATGAAGACTTATCTACCATTGGTACGTGGTTAAAAAGAAATAACATTGCCATGCTAGTAATTGCTGGTGATCTTTTTGACAATAAACATTACTACATGAATTATCAAGAATTAAGATCTTTACTAAGGGATGCTGTAGAGAAATTGAATCTCACCGGTATTAACCATATTGAGTATATTGTTAGTGAAACTTCTCACGACCCTATAATTACTAACGGCACCATAACTTTAAATGTCAATGACGTAATTGTAAATGTTAGAAGAGGATTATTAATGATTAAACTCGATAATTGTGACAATGTTGTCTATGTTACTCATGGTGATTACATATCGAGAGATGGAGTTGTTGCTTACATTATTAATTATTTCTTTAAAATTCTTGGATATAAGTTATTTCTTGAAAAATTGCTTAAAAACATTCTCAACATCCCTAAAAACTCCTGGCTAATCATGGGCCATACACACATCTCAGGTATTGATTATGAAGCAAGAGTTGCTAATTCTGGTTTTTGGATAAGTAGGTATGGATTATCTTCAAGTAGAACTGTAATTCTTGCTAAATGTACTAATGAGGAGTTAATTATCAAACTTACAAAACTTAAATGACGTGTAGTATTATGTAGAAAATTATGAAGAGAGGCATACCTATAATAATTCCAAACTTTGCCCATTCCTTAAATGTTATTCCAATTCTTGAAGCTACAATGATGTTAGGAACATTTCCTGGAACAAGTATTCCACCAGCAATTAATAGAGACATCAGGAATGACTTTATTTGAAAAAGAGATAATTCACTACTAATGAAAGCTGCTGTTAATGTTGCATTATCAAGAACGGCTGACATGAGACCTATCCAGTAAAGTATTTCTGGACTTAAATATTTGAAGTACTTAACTACTAATATCTCATAACTCTTGCCAAGAATTACTAGAGCTACAATAAATAGGTATATCTTTATTGCTCTCCAAAAAACTGTGGATAATTTTTCAATAATGTGAACTTCAGATACAACTCTCACAATTTCTCTAGGTATAATCTTTAACACTGTTAGTGATATTGCTATGACTGTAGGTATAACGTATATGCCTAAATGTTCAAGCAAGAAGAAGAAGCCCGCATTATATGGTGGTTTTGAAAGTTTTTGAATAGCAATTGTGGATAATGGTTCACCTACAGGTGTTAATGCTGCACCAAGACCTATAGAGAAGCAGGCAATGACGGATATGTATAGTTTTTCTCTTCTGGATATTGGTGTTATTGCAAGTATTTCAGCAAGAATTACGGATGCAATTATTGCTGATATAAAGCTTGATGCAAGACCTAAACATATTGAAAGTACGGTAAACATTACTCTTGGAGAATATTTAGATATTAACTTCTCAACAGCATTTACGACCTTATCTCTAAGAAAGTGAAAAATTAAACCAACTGTAAGTACTACCTGAAAGAGACCTATAGGTATCTTCTCATGAATCATTACTGGAGTCTTCAAAGCTTCCTCAATTAGATGTATTGACCATGAGTTGGTAATGGATGCAGCAATCACTGCCATTAATAGAAAGAAGATTTCCAAATTTCTCTCAATAGATCTGATGAGAAGCGGAAGTATTAGAATTAATCCTAAAATTACCAGAAGTAGAATAGTGTCAATACTCATTAGGTAAGCCTATATAGCTTTAAACATATTTAACAATAACTCACATGAATCTAATAGAGAAAATTCCACAAAGTTCAGGAATATACTTACTCATTATGTCTCTAAAAAAAGATAATATCACTATTGAAACTAAATCTAGAAAGAAGTTTAACTTTACTAGAGGAGGATATTATGTATACGTTGGTTCGGCCATGAATGGTTTGAGATTTAGAATTTCTAGATATTTTAAGAAGATCAAAAAGAGACATTGGCATATTGATTACATAATACCATACATGAAGATATTGAAGATTATATGCGTACTCTGTAATGATAAGATCTTTGAGAAGATTTTAGCACAAGCATTATCTAAATATCTAAATGGTATTGAAGGATTTGGCTCTACAGACACCAAAATCAAGACTCATCTCTTTCATGATGAAAACCTTAATAAGATTGAAACAGTGATTAAGAAGGTTCTTAATGATTATAGACTCAACTACATAGAACTGGTAGTTCATAACTATATAAAGAAAAATTAAATAATTTTGTAATAGGACGTAGATTATGAAGTCTAGTGATCTTATAAATTTATGTGGTTGGAATATTGATTGTCTAGTAAATTCTCTAGCTGTAGTGTTAGTAAATGTTGCTAGAGGCTCTGTACCTAGAGACCTGATTGAAAGAAGCGTCTTTGCAAATAAGGCTAGGTGTCTAGATAATGATTGCATGGTAGATGTACATGAAATCGATGTTAAAGAATTAATAAGTACTTTAGGTAGTGAAGTCTTCAGGGAAGCTTATAGTAAAGCTATTTCAATTCTCACATTGAACGAACTTAGACAGTTAATTAACAGCTTTGTGGAGTTAAATATTGAGAATATTTCAAAAATTGTACATAAAATTACAGACATTAAGAAAGACGATCTTAATTCAGGATTCGTCAGTGAACAGATAGGTACTCTTCTATATCTCGATGAAAATTATGAAGATGCTGAAGATAGATTTAGAGAAGCAAAGATGATGTATGAGAACTTTGGCTTAAATGATCGTGCAAAATTTATGGAGGCCTTCATAAAGGTTGCTAGGGCTGAAGCATTAAAGAATAAAGCATTGAAACTTCATGAGGAGAATAGACATGAAGATGAAGAAAAATTGATAAAAGAAGCTGCTAAACTTTATGCAGAATCAAGTGTAATCTTTCATAAGATTCAACTTACAATTCCTGAAGCAAGAGTAAACTACTTACTCAGTAAGTCAGACTCAGTCGAAGTATTAGCAAATTACTACTTCACCCATGGACAGACAGATGAAGCCGAGAAATACTACACCATGTGTTACAATGAACTTAGACAATTAAGTACTCTTGACGAAGAATATCAAAAAATCTTGAATTTAAAAAGGAGCACATGCCTAGCCTTTGCAAAGCTATGCAAAGCCATAAATACCGGCGAGATGACTTATTATGAAGAAGCTGCTGATGAGTTTTCAAAATTAGTTGAAGAAGGTTATCTAGAGGACGTTATGATTGAGACAGCCATGATTGCTTATAGAGGTGCTTTAGACTCTGCAAAATCAATAGATGACGTATTGAGAATCTATCCTAAATACTTAAGGTTTGTGAGTAAGTACATAGATCTTAAAGTAAAAGAAAGATATGAAAATTTTGAAAACATGATTAGTGAACTTAAAAGAAGAGAAATGGATAGTGTAAGTAAGGAGTTAGGAGTTGATGAGTATGCTTTCAAAATATACTTAGCTTATAAAGCCTTAGAGAAAGCCTACATAGATGAAAAAGATGTAAATATTAATCCTCTAGAATTAATGACATATATTGCAGGTTTAGGAATGGATCCAATAGGTATCAATCCTGAAGAACTTATACAAGATATGAGGAGCGCAGTTGAAGAACTTCCTGAAGAGATTGAGAGAAGTGTAACTAAGCTTATAAATAGAATGAATAAATACTTAACAGATTGGTTATTCACGTACTGAAGAGGTCACTTCTTAATGATCTTCCTAACTACTTGATAGATATCATCTGTTCCAAAAGCTTTTATGAAATATTCTTTATAATTCTCCTCCATAGTCTGCACTACCTGACTAAGTGGATCTTTAATACCTAAAATAGCTCTTGCAATGTCACATTCAAGTTCTTCTTTAAACTTTAAAATCTCCTTAACAACTCTCATAATTGCTTTAATGGGATCTTCATCTTCATTTTTTCTCCTATCACTACTATCAATTCTAACTATCTGATGCGAACCATCACTTAAAGTTCTGATGAGATATCTATACTTTTTGCCAAGAAATTCAATCTCTTCAATACGCTCCTCAACACTCATTACGTTTTAACCCTCCAAATCTTGTTTAAATTTTTTTAATACTTCATCTAGATTACTGTCAAAGTTAATTATATGTACATTATCACGACTTCTCTCTAGATAGTATATTACTACTTCATTTCTAACATTATCTAAAGATTTAATAATATACTCACTATGTGTGGTTATAATTAATTGAAGATCATTTTCATTACATAATTTTAATAATTCATTCATAAATTTTCTCTGCATCTTGGGATGTAGATGGACTTCAGGTTCTTCAATGATTAATGTTGAATTTTTAGGTAATGATAGTGTATGAACAATTACGTAAAGTATCTGTGCTAAGCTACTTGATTCAAGTGAGAATCTGTTTCCAGAACTTAAATCCTCTATGTAAAATTCATCAAAACCTTTAACTTTCTTAACATCGATGATTATCTCTCTCCCAAATATTGATGTTAGTACTTGACTAACCTTATACTTAATTTTAGGTTGCTCAAGTAGTTTGATAATTATGCTTGATGAAGTATCTAGAAAATCTAATTTCGACTTCGAAGTTATGAAGCTTCTAAGTGATGGAATGATACATACATGCTTGTAGATTATTGATGGAAAAGCGTCTTCCAAGAGAAGAAGCCCCTCATCAACATTTATAATGCTTATTCTTGGATAAAATACCTTAACATTAAATACTGTATGCTGAAGGTGATGAGGTATCAGTCTTATAATGTATTTTCCAATTCTTGCCTCCTTAATAATGTATGAGTATGTTGCTTGAAGAACTTCTTTATCCTGTAACTGCACATTGCCAATACTGACATCAGTGATAATGATGCCATTATTACGTGATAGTCTTAATCTTAATGAGAAGTCTAGATTTTCATTAATGTAGTTTAAAGGTAATGATCCATTAACTTCAATTCTTGTAACCTTCTCAACATCGTGATTATGAATGATATCTTCAATATTTTCAAAACTGAAAACTACATCTCTAACGATAGGATCGCTTGTTAAAGTCTTTAATGATGTGAGTATTGCATGTATTATTGTCGATTTTCCTGAATCATTACTACCTGTAATTATGTTATATTTCTTAAACTTGAAAGTTGCATTTCTAAAGATTTTAAAATTCTCTAAAATTAGACTGTTTATAGGCATGGTACTTGAATGTTTAAGCTATTTTATAACATTTTACTATATAGCTTAAGTTCTTCAATATCACACTGATACTCTACATGATTTTTCAGACTTAAGAAACGTCGTAAGACTTAAATATTTCACCCACATATATGATGTAATGATAAGTTCAGGAAAGTCTAAAACAAAACGTCTCCACACTACATATCCCGTAATTTCCTTTAAAGTTGATAATGTCGTTGGTGTTCTGAACAAAATTGTCAAGATTATTGAGGAGAGGAACATAAACATACTTGACGTTCTTGCATGGTCTTCGGGAAGTGAGGCTAGAATTATGATGAAAATTGACTCTAACTTAACTGATGAGATTCTTAAAGATTTAAGATCATTAAAGTACGTGTACAAAGTCACTACTCTACCTATCTCTGAATACTTGCTATGCAGTAATACTGCATTACGTGCAGGAAGTTTAATAAAGGCACTTAACTCTCTAGCTGAGTATTTGGGTGAAGTATTAGCAAGAATTTTTATACAGAGAATAGCAATTTCACACGGCAAGTCTATACATGACTTGTATTTGAAGAATGTGGATGTCAATTTTCAAGAAAAGTTTAAGATCTTTCTCGAACTTTTAGCCTCAAATGGATGGTTTAACGATTACTTAATTAAGAAATTCTCATGGAGTTCTATTGAGGTATTGATAATGGATCCTCTAGAAATTAGATATGGATTTAAACAGAGCTATTATCTTAGAGGTCTCTTAGCAGGCTTCTTGGAAGCACTCTTTAACTATACATATAGCGTAGAGGAAGAGAGATTGGATAAGTATAGAATGTTTAAATTAGTTGCTAAAGATGAAGTGTGAGTAAGTTATAGACTTATTAAGGAATTAATGACTTAACAGGCAGGATGGATTCAACATTACTAAACATAACTTTAATGGTTACTCAATTACTAGCTATAATCGATCCATTAGGTGTTATTCCTCTGCTGTCCTTAATCACTAAAGATAGTATTGATGTGATTAATAAAGTAAATAGACTTGTAGGTATAGCTCTACCTACACTTCTAGTCTTCTTTGCCATAATAGGTCCACCATTATTTCAATTACTTCACATTAAGATTCATGATTTAAAAATTGCTGGTGGAATTATTCTTCTAGTAATTGCTATCGATATTCTTAGAGAAGGAATACCTAAAACAGCCACTATTAGTCCTGAAGAATTTATATTCGTACCTATAATAACGCCTATGCTTATAGGTCCTGGAGCCATAACTGCTGTTATGATTTTCTCAATTACCTATCCATTCTGGCAAGTACTTCTAAGTCTACTTATCGTTTCAGGAATTACGTACATGGTAATAAGATATTCACAATATATTTTATCAAAGCTAGGTTCAAACATGTTAAAACTTATTGCAAGATTTATGAGCCTAATCATCGCTGCATGGGCCATATCACTAGTCATGAGCGGTATTGAAGATTTTTTAAAGCATTTAGAATAAATTTAATCTAGTGATGAATAGGCATTTAAATGATTGATGATTAACGCTGGAACAGCTGAATAACTTCCTTAACCATTACATCTCAGCGAAAACACAATTAACATTCATTAATATATTACACTCTCCATCATTACTAGATATGTTTAGAGTGAGTTGATGATGAAGATCGTTAACAATTTACATTTTAAAGATTTATAAAGTAGTTAATGTAAGTCTTGACTCAATGTTTAGTATTGGTGTACTCGCACTTCAGGGGGATGTTGAAGAGCACATATATGCTTTAAGGAATTGCTTTAAAAGACTTAATCTTCAAGGTGATGTTGTTGAAGTCAAACTACCTAAACACTTAGAGAATATACATGCGCTAGTAATTCCTGGTGGCGAATCTACAACTATAGGTTTACTAGCAAAGAAAGTAGGACTTCTCGAGGAGATTAGAAGTAGGATAATTAATGGACTACCAGTATTCGGTACTTGTGCAGGTATGGTCATGCTCGCTAAAGAGGTTAAGGATAATGTAGTTGGTGAGACAAGACAACCTATACTTGGAGTTATGAACATTTCAGTAGTTAGGAACATCTTTGGTAGACAGAGAGAATCTTTTGAAATAGATTTACCAATATCTGAACTTGGAAAAACTGTAAGAGCAATATTCATTAGAGCACCAGCAGTAATTAAGTATTGGGGTAATGCAAAACCACTAGCAACACTACATCATGAAAAGTATGGTGAGTTAGCAGTACTTATTAGAGAAGATCATATGCTTGCATCAGCATTTCATCCAGAATTGACAGAAGATATAACAGTGACTGAATACTTTCTAAACATCGTTAAAGAATATTTGAAAAAATAGAATGATTAGTTATTTTAAATATCGGAATAATTAAGCCATTATTTTTAACTTTCTTATCAACCCTAACATACATATTACCACTACTATCTATTCCAAATCTAGCACAGTAAGTTATTTTACAAATCATAGGTTTAACTTCATGAATACTACATAACTTACTCTTACTATCATGAAATAAGCACATTCTATTAGGTTTAACATCTAGATAGTAAATTCTAATCTTCACTTTATTCCTCAATCTCGCTAACTTTGATGGTAAATTCAATTTTCTATTTGAGTATTTTTCAATTTCTTGAAGCTCATGATTAAAAGCATACGCATTACTATTCTTTTCACATTCCCAACCACATTTAAGACATATCATTTTAATTCCATTACTTAAAATTTCGTAAAAAATCTCTTGGAAAATATTTCTATCAATTCTATTCAGGTTATTATTTTCAAGATTAAATATAGGACCATAATATTTAATTTTTGGTAAATAATATGCACTCATCATTCTATTCTTAACAAGAGACATATTGTAAATTGACTTTAATAATCTTTTTCAAGTATCGGTAATAGTTATAATGTAACTATTAAAAATCGTCGAAAAATGTGTAGAATGTTGAGTTTCATAGGAAGAGTAGATACTGATGAAGACATTAACATACTTACTGAATTATTGAGCGCTTTACATAAATCATGTAGAAAAGATCCATACTTAGAAACTAGGTTGAGATTTTCTAATCATCCGCATGGTTGGGGTTACTTACTGATCGTGAAGAGTGATGATAGACTAAATATCACTTATAAAAAATCGTTAAAACCTATATATGAAGATGACGATTTTCAAGAACTTATAGAGAAAGTCAAGAAGTTAAAAGGTGAAAAAGTATTAATACTTATTCATGGTAGAAGAACTAGAGAAGAATTGAGTAAAAGTATACTTGGTGTACATCCACTTCATGTATATTCAATTCATGGATATGAGTTATGGTTATGTCATAACGGTTCGGTAAGTGAAGAGAAATTACAAAAACTTCTAGATCTTCCTGATGATGTATTTAAGAAATTACGCACAAAATATCCAGATAGTTACCTCTTAACATTATACTTAGCAAGGTATTCTCTAAATGAAGTTGAAATGTTGCTTAAGGAGTTGAAAGATAATCACGAATTCGTAAAAACGGCACTTAACCTAGAAATCGTAACTATGAATAAAAATAAGATTCAGTTAATAAATGTAGTGTCTTTCAAGGCAAAGAATGAAAATGACAAGAAGTACTACATGATGTATAGAATATCAAGTAATAAATCAATAATATACTGCTCATCAACAATAATTGACTATTACGTAGATAAGGAAGAACTTGAAAATGTGAGTTTTAAAGTAGAGAGTATTGAAGACGTTGTTGAAGTAAATGAACTCACATGAAAGTTAATAAACGGAATAAGAAGTATTCAATGCTAAGTAGGATTGAGCGATTAGGGAAAATTCTAGTCAAGAATTTAGAAACTTATGGTAATGTGCTTGGTATTAGCATGATAAGATTAAACGACTGGTGTAATCATCTTCAAATACCTTCAAGAGGACAGTACCTCTTATACACATCCCATACGTATCAGATAATTCCATACGTTAAGAAGTTGATCATGGTTATGAATAAAGTGCTTAGTAATGACTTTCTATTCAGGATAGTTTACAATTTGGACAAGGTTGGTAAGTCATTGATTCCTGATAAGAAATTAAAAGAGAAGACACGTAATATTTTAAGAAAAGTCTATAGAGTATTAAGTACTGCTGGACTAGATTTAGCATATCTTCACACATACGAGCCTTACAGTGGTGTACTTCTTCATGATTTAGGATTTGAAAAAGAATTTCAAGAACATGTTAGAAAAGTTGTAAGAATTTTCAAGAAATTTCACGTAAGAAAGGTAATAACTATAGATCCACATACTTACTACATATTAAATGATGTTTATCCAAGATATGATGTTTGCGATTTTGAAGTATACTCAATTTACGATATTATTGATAAATATATTGACAAGATTAGAACTTCACCAATAAGAAGATTAGATACTAAATTCGCAATTCAGAAATCATGCATATATTCAAGATATAGCATGATCATGCTTAAAATTAAGAGAATTCTTGAAGAACTTAATGTAAATTATGTTGAGAAAGATTATGAACAATATACTTGCTGTGGAGGATATATGCATTTAATAATCAATGATTTAAGTAATAGAATAGCAATTGAGAGATTGAATATTTTAAAACAATATTCAAGAAACATATTAACCTTATGCCCCATATGTATGTTAAATTTTTCTACAAACTACGATAGCGCATATATTTATGATCTCATAGAGACTTTATGAAATTAATAAATAGTAAGTAATGCTATATAGGGCTAGATGTAAAGTAATGACTACAGCTGTCTTATAGTTATCTTGCAATGTGTAGCGATGCAGTTACAGTATAACTTTTTCTAGCTATGAAGTTGGTAAAGCTTGTTGAACGTATAAGAGCGAAGTGGTCGTGAGGTTTGGAAAATTTAGATAAAAAATCTACAATAGAAATTGATATATTACGCGAGATTAGCTTCAGATACGGTTACCGTTATTAGTAGGGTACTCATAGGATGAGTTTAATGTGAGAAAAGGCATGAATATAAAGTCAAGAGCGTTACTCACCACTACTACAGCGTCTTTCTTAACACCCTTCATGGGTTCTTCTATAAATGTAGCATTGCCACTAATTGGTAAAGAATTTGAAGTGGACACTATTGTACTTGGATGGATTGCAACTTCATTTCTACTTGCTGCTGGAATTTTTTCAGTTCCATTCGGAAGAATTGCGGATATAAGAGGTAGAAAGAGGGTCTTCACTATTGGGCTTTCTGTATTTACTGTTGGTTCTCTCCTCTCAGCAGTAGCTCCTTCAGCAGATCTTCTAATAGCTTTCAGAATCATTCAAGGTGTTGGAGGAGCTATGATCTTTACAACAGCAGTTGCAATTCTCACATCTATATTCCCACCTGCTGAAAGAGGAAAAGCTATTGGAATTAATACCAGTGCTGTTTATACAGGACTCAGTCTTGGTCCATTTCTTGGAGGTTACTTAACGCATAACTTCGGTTGGAGAAGTATATTTCTAATTAATATTCCAATAAGTCTTTTTGCTTTAATACTTGCCATTAGATTGAGAGGGGAATGGGCAGAGGCAAAAGGGGAAACATTCGATTTTCTTGGTTCGCTAATTTATGGTTTAATGATTCTTTTTCTAATTTATGGCTTAATTGAAAATGCTATCTGCCTAATCGTAGGTTTGATACTTCTATTCTTATTTGTTGCCTATGAGAGTAAAGTAAAGTATCCAGTACTTGAAATAAAGTTATTCAGAGAAAATGCTGTCTTTGCTCTATCTAACTTGGCTGCTTTACTTAATTATAGTGCAACATTCGCTGTAAGCTTCATCTTAAGCTTATACTTACAGTACATTAAGAATCTTGATCCTCAACAAGCTGGTTTAATCCTACTTGCACAACCAGTCACCATGGCTGTTTTTGCACCGCTTGCAGGATGGATTTCTGATAAAGTAGAATCGAGAGTTGTTGCTTCAGCTGGTATGGCTTTAACAGCATTAAGTCTTTTAATCTTCTCAAATATCAGTATAAATACATCAATTAGTACTATAACTTTAAACTTAACGCTTTTAGGTTTTGGATTAGCTCTTTTCAGTTCTCCTAACACTAAGACGATAATGAATTCAGTTGAAAGAAAATTTTTCGGAGTAGCATCAGCAACGGTTTCAACAATGCGCTTAATAGGACAGATATTGAGTATGGCTTTAGTAATGCTTATCTTCTCCATCATGATGGGTAGAGTTGAAATAGTGCCTGAATATTTCCATATGTTTATTAAGAGTGCTAAGCTATCTTTCGAATTATTTACAGTACTTTGCATTGTAGGAGTCTTTGCATCTCTTGGAAGACTTAAATTTAAACAGTCAATTTAAAATTTTTCAATTCTCTACTATTTGATCTAGATTCAATTTTAAGTGGATGATACTCCTCTTGATGAGGAAGCACAAAATCTGCTGAATGGTTCATTATAGCGCGTTTAGAATTTATGAACTTCACTTTCCTAAAGAAGATCGTTGAGTGTCACGATCTTACTATGTTTTGAATATTTCTACTATCTATATTACAGAAGATTATGTAGATTATCACGTGTCTAGTAAGTTGAGATCAGCTAACCCTCACCTCTTCATTCACTTCTGTCTTGCCGGGTTGTCATCACGTTAATTTATACCTAAGTATAGGAGTTCAGTTGTGTCACCACCGTTCATCAATCACTACACACCGCAATCATCATTACTTAATGTTGTGTTAAAGTTTTTATAAGGTTTTGCTCAATTTTTCAATGAATTAATGTATGTGAAGTTATGATTATCTTAACAAAGTCTATAGCTGTAGATTGTCCTATATAGAATACATATGCTCCCATACGTCCTGTTTTATCTCCCCATTCTCTTTATTAGATCTATACTTGCTTTATGTTTATTTATTTTTAAAAATTCACTACTTCATCACGTTCTGGAGGTTTACGTCTCTAAACATTTTCATACACATGTGAGGTTTTGTCCTCACGAAGCTTATTGAGGAATTCGCTACAAGAAGTAGTTAATGGGAAATTCAAAGAAATGATTAAGTAGTGAAGAATGGAATGTGTATGTAAAGCTTGAGAAACAAATACATGTAGGAACTCTTAAGGTATATATACTTTGAAGTAGTTTTCAACAATTCTATCTCTGAAGATAAGTCTCATAAGACCTCTAACAGTTACTTCAACTTCTCTTTCACTTAAAATCTTAACTTCCATATTGTGCTCTTTGAAATTACTTACAATATTGTCGATATTTCCGTAAATTACAACTTTATATGCCTCTTGATGCTTAATTTCCATTAAGGATTTTAAGTCAACTTGAGCGAGCTTACTTAACACTTTAGTGATGATCTGTGCAATCTTAACTATACTTAAACTTCTAGGTATGCATATGCTTACACTCGGTATAGACTCTAATGTGAAGTGATGATGTGGTAATTGTGGATCTAAATGTTCAATCTTGATTTTAACATTAACATTTGACTCCTTAATACCTACTGCTATCTCATTCATTAAACTTTCAAGTACTTCTAAGCCAGTGATGTGTACACTATCAACATCACTGTAGGTCAAGATGATGGCGGCTTCGGGTTTTACTTCATGAATTAACTTATGAATAGTTTGAGTATATCTGGATTTTAAAGTTAAGAAATCTTCAAAGACAATAATAGAATCTTTATCCATGATTGAAAGTTCATGAAAGTACTTATCAGTAACTCTATAAGCATCAGGATTTGCTGTAAGTATAATGTGAAGTCTAAACTTCTTAAGTACTGATTCACTAACGCTTGGTGTATGGTATATGGACTCACTATAATACCTGTACAACATTAGAGTTAAAGCATTAACGATTCTATAATCATATGCTGAAAATCCCGTAATAATTACTAGTGGATTCCCCGAACCTATATCAATCACAGGAATATCATTAATATAGTTAATAGCACAACCAACTTGTCTTAAAATCTCATCAATATAGTCAATGCTTAGTTGATCAAAATATAATGCTTTTAATGGATCAGCAAATCTAGTCATTAAGAAAGATTTAATAGAACGTTTAGGGTTAAATACTTTCCCATCTTTAACTAGACATAGTTCTCTACTATGTCCGGTAAGATTTATAGTACTCAATTTTAGCGAAATTTTTAATGAGTGAAGAACATCAGCTATCTAAAGAAGCTGTTACTTATCAAGTAGCAGGAGCAACAATTATTGAGGAATGTCCAAGAGATGTGAAGACACTTGATGGCAAGTTAATCAAGCTCTTTGGTAAGTGGAGCTATGATAATGTTATTGTTCGTGATCCTGGACTTAGGAGATACATATGCTTAAAACCTGTTCTTTTACCACATTCTGAAGGTAGATATCAAAAACGTAGATTTGGTAAAGCTAAGATACCAATAATTGAGAGACTTATAAATCAACTAATGAGACCTGGAAGAAATTCTGGGAAAAAACATAAGGCATACAATATTGTTAAGAGAGCCTTTGACATAATCTTTCTCAAAACTAATAAAAATCCCATACAAGTACTTATTGATGCCATTGTAAATGCAGCACCACGTGAAGAAATTACAAGAGTCATCTATGGTGGTATTGCATATCCAGTATCCGTAGATGTTGCACCACAGAGAAGAATTGACTTAGCCATTAGATGGCTTGCTGAAGGTGCTAGAAATTGTGCATTCAATAATCCAAAACCTATAGAAGAATGTCTTGCAGATGAAATAATTGCAGCAGCAAATAATGATTCTAAAAGCTATGCTATTAGAAAAAGAGATGAAGTTGAGAGAATAGCTGCCTCAGCAAGATAACATAGTCCTCTCATTATGTTGTAGAAAATATTTTGGAAACAGTTATTTAAAGAAGAAATACACATTTAATAGCCGTGAGTAGTAGAGAACAATTAGCATCACTACTCTGGGTTGAGAAGTATAGACCAAGAAGAATCGATGAGATTATTAATCAGGAAGAAGCTAAAAAGAGAATTAAAGAGTTTATAAAGTCAGGAAATCTACCTCATCTTCTTTTTTATGGTCCTCCAGGTACTGGCAAGACAACTATGGCATTAGCATTAGCCTACGAACTATATGGTGATGCTTGGAGAGAAAACGTACTTGAACTTAATGCAAGTGATGAGAGAGGAATTTCAGTTATTCGTGAACGTGTTAAAGAATTTGCAAGAACAGCACCCATGGGTAAAGCAAACTTTAAGCTAATCATTCTTGATGAAGCAGACAACATGACAAGCGATGCACAACAAGCTCTTAGAAGAACAATGGAGATGTATGCACAAAATGCAAGATTCATACTAATAGCTAATTACGTCTCTAGGATTATAGATCCTATACAGTCAAGAACAGCCATGTTTAGATTCTCACCACTACCTAAAGAGCTTGTTTTTCAAAGACTTGAATATATTGCTAAATGTGAAGGTATTAGCATCACTAGAGAAGGTCTTGAAGCTATTTGGGAAATTAGTCAAGGAGATATGAGAAAAGCTATAAACATTCTACAAGCAGCTTCCGTAATTGATAAGAAAGTAACTACAGAAACCATATACAAAGCGCTAGGCTATATACAGCCTAAAGAAGTTCTTGAAATAGTTAAATACGCCCTTTCAGGAAACTTTACAAAATCTAGAGATTTATTAAGAACGATAATGTACGAATATGGCATATCGGGTACTGACATTTTAAGAATTATCCAGAGAGAAGTTATGAAGGGAAGTTTAGATCTACCTGATGATGCTAAGATAGAGATTAGCGAGTATGCTGCAGAGATTGATTATAGATTAACTGAAGGTGCTGATGAGGAAATTCAACTTTCAGCCTTTATAGCTAGACTAGTACTTATTGGTAAAAAGTACGGTGTTAAAGCTAGCATTGAAGCTACTGAAGAAGTGAAGAGAAGAGGAACTGAAACCAAGGTTACGAGAAAGAAAAGTACAAAGAGAGAGTGATTAAGGTATGCGTAGAACATACCTATGGGTAGAGAAGTATAGACCTAAAAGACTAATCGATGTTGTTAATCAAGAAGAAGCTAAGAAGAAACTTCTTGAATGGATTAGAGAATGGATTAAAGGTAAAATTCCAGAGAAAAGAGCAGTACTACTTACAGGACCACCAGGTACTGGAAAGACTACACTTGCATATGCTTTAGCTAATGAAGTTGGTTATGAAGTTCTTGAACTTAATGCAAGTGATGTTAGAACAAGCATAAAGATCAATCAAATCCTTGGTAGAGCTATGATGGAAGCATCACTCTTTGGTTTCAAAGGCAGAATCATACTACTGGATGAAGTTGATGGTATAAGTACAAGAGAAGATAAAGGTGGATTAACAGCCATTCTTAATCTCATTAAAGAAGCCAAGTGGCCAATAATAATGACGGCAAATAATCCTTGGGATCCAAGATTTAGACAGTTAAGAGATGAGGCAGAAGTTATTCAGATAAAGCCACTAAGTGAAGAACATATCATTCAAGTACTTAGAAGAGTATGTAATGCTGAAGGTATTAAATGTGAAGAAGAGGCGTTAAGACTCATAGCTAAGGCTTCAGGTGGTGATTTAAGAGCTGCTATTAATGACTTACAAGCAATTGCTCAAGGAAAGAAAGTATTAACTAAGGATGACGTCTCAACACTTAGTGATCGTGCACATCAGTACGATATGTTCAAAATCATTGATAAGGCATTCAGAATTAGAAGAATTGATGAGGTACGTTCAATACAATTTCTACCAAGTTTTGATTGGGAGGCATTCTTTCCATGGGCCTTAGAGAATATCGTTAACGTTTATGAGAAAAGTCCACAAGCACTTGCAGATGCTTTTGATAACTTATCACTTGCAGATGTAGTACGTGGTAGAATTATGAGAAGACAAGAGTGGGAACTCATGCCATACATGATTGAAATCATGATTAGCGGTATTGCGCTTGTTAAGGAAAAACCACCCTTACCAAGATTTATTAGATATAGTTTTCCGCAAAAAATACTAATACTTGCAAGATCTAGAGAAATCAGACAACTTAAAGAAACCATAATTAACAGATTGAAAACTGAGCTTCACGTAAGTTCAAGAGAGGTTAAGCTTGAGTACGTACCATTAATTAAGCATCTAGTTAAAGATAGAAAGATTAAGGAGAACTTGATTAAGAACTTAATGAGACTTCTTGGATACTCGTTAAGTAATGTTGAGAAAGCTTTAGGTATAAAATTAAGTGAGTAGTTAAGCTCCTTTCAACTCTTCGAAAAGTCTTTCTAAAGATTTAATTTTTGGATTACTTTCATTTAGTTTTATAATTCTTATACGTCCAAATCTCTTCTCTTCTATAAATCCGAGATTTTTAAGAACATCAATATGGTAATTAACAACCACATGATTAACGTTTATCATTCTTGTAAGTTTAGTGATATTTATCTCCTTAATCTCCATAAGTGTCTTGAGTATTTTAAGTCTTGTCTTTGATGAAAATATGATATCGATTAGATCTACACTCATATCGCTAACTCCCTCTTAACAATATCTTCTACTTCCTGTTCAAGAATGTTGAGTGGCTCTGATGGTATGGATATTAATGTTGTTCTACCTCTCATACCCTTACTAGAAATTCTTGTCTCAACAATTCCCTTATCTTTCAAATCCTTTAAATATTCCCAAAGTTGTGTATGTTTTCTGGGTGTTTCATTGTACTCTTCACAGAGCATTTGATACATCTCTTCAGCTTCACCAAAAGTTATGTATGGTGAATATTCTTTTCTCTTCAACATTTTGATTATGGCAAGTAGAAAGAGTTTTTCATGTGTTGGTAATAGCTTTAATTCTTCAACTCTGATACCTCTTAAAGTGCTCTTAATTGCTTCTCTAACATGTTCAGGCAAAATTCTTGAAGACCCATTCATTTCTGCAAGTTTTGCAGCCCTCCATAAGATGTCTATCGCGTACCTAGCATCACCTCTATGCTCTTCGGTCAAATTAACATCAGCACCTGCAACATCTGCAATCATTTCAAGAATCTCTTCACTATACGCATGTTCATGAAGTGCTTCTCTTGCTCTATCTAGAAGAATTTCAAAGATCTGATCTTTACTGTAAGGTTGAAACTCAATAATAGCACTTCCTAGAGAACTTCTTGAACTTCTATCTAGTTGATCAATAAAGGATAAGTTTTGACTAATAAGTATAAGTCCAAATCTATACCTATCACCTCTACTCAAATACTCTTCACTAAGTTTTACTAGTTTACCAAGTGCATCAGCACCACTATGATTTGTTAAGTGAAAAACGTCATCAAGAGTGACTATAGAGTATATGTCTCTATCTCTAATCATGTCTAGAAGAAGTTCAAGCATTTCATCGCTAGAAAAACCTCTTCTAGGTATTGGTAATCCTAGCTGTGTACCTATGTCTTTTAGAACTGAAAATAATGTTCTATTTATGAAGCAGTTTACATGAACATACTTCAATCTCTTCAACTTACTTGAATCTGTAAACTGTACATACTCACCAAATTTTCTAGCCGTGACAGTCTTACCCGTGCCTGGCTTACCTATGAGAATGACTTTAGGATAAATAGATCCAGGATTTCTGATAAATTCTTCAAAATACATGATAAGTCTTCTAAGGTGATCTTCCCTAAAAGGAAGTCTCTCAGGTATGTATTCAGGTCTTAAAACACTTTCAGATTTAAAGATCATTTCAATACTTCTCCTCTTTAAACTATCTTTAATACTTTACGCTTACTAAGTAAAGCATACACACTGCTCAGCGAAACTTTTTCTTAACTCTAATATATTCAAAGTTACCAACGTATATGCCACACCATTTCTCTATACATTCAATAATTACTATACAGCTAGGTGCTTCACAACTAACTTTCAATTTCACCTCATTTCTAATAATCTCACCAATAATTCTTTCATATTCTGAATCACTTGCATCTATATTTCTAAGTTTACATCTAACAACAAAGTCTGAACATCTTGATAAAAACTCTCTAAATTCTTTCAAAATGGTATTAGCTAATTCTTCAGGTTTTGAGAACTTTGTCTCATAAAGTATAGGTACAAGTCTTGAGAAGTATCTTGATAATGGTGAATTTAGTATTACTCTAGCTAATTCAATCGATGATATTGATGAATTTATAATTAAGATACCTGGCATATTGTCGAATACTTGATACTCAATATTACATAGACCTCTCAGGTATAAGTATTCTCTAATTTCTTCAGCAAGAGGTTTTTCCTTAAAAGCTATAGTTGTAATGATAATCTTACCCATAACTCTCACATAAAATGTTTATTTGAAACATCTTGATTAATGTATCTACCCTTATTTTTCAAAAATTTCCTCATTTTTGAAAAATTCCATTTTTCAACTCTTCACCTACAGATCTTCTTATATACATTCCAAATACTGTTTCCGAAATAAGCGTCTTTTCCTCTTCAAGACCAGGAGATATCTTTATCTTAAAGATCTTTATAGGTTTGTACCTTCTTTTCTCAGGATTATACATATCGATTCTTACATGTAGTGTCCTTGTGTTTGTTGCATAGCTTGCATAAATGTTAATTCTCTTACCATCACTTCTAAGATTTGATCTATTCTAATCCATTTTGTCATACATGTAGCACATGTATATCTTTTCTAAAGCTTGGATATCTAAGTTTTATTCGCATGTTCATTAATGGTACTAATTAGTACCATATATGGCATTTTCAGTTATGTAAGGCTTAACATTTAAATCCTTCTTAATCAATTCTTATGCATGCCAGACACTACTATCGAAGAACTTTCAATTAGGAAGATATTTAATAGTAGAGGTGAAGAGACTGTCGAAGTTGAGGTTTATCTTGTTGATGGATTTGGCGTAGCTGCAGCACCGGCAGGTGCTTCTAGAGGTGCTTATGAAGTTGTCTACTTTCCTAACAATAATGTTGATGATGCTGTAATGTCCTTTGAGAGACTTGTAATTTCTGAACTTGTTGGTCTTGACGCAGCTAATCAAGCACTAATTGATGCTAAACTTGAAGAAATTGATGGTACAGAGAATTTTTCTAGAATTGGTGGTGCACCTGCTATTGCAACATCAATGGCATGTGCAAAAGCATCCTCCAATGCTCTAGGAATACCACTTTTTCAACATCTAGGCGGTTCTTTAAAGAAAGAACTTCCATACCCTGTAGGTAATGTTATTGGCGGTGGTAAGCATAGTCGCGGCCTTGGACCTGATATTCAAGAATTTCTAGTAATACCTATAGGCGCGAATGACATGTACATGGCCATTAAGGCATGTATAGAAGTTCATAAGGAAGCTCTTAAAGAGATTTTGAAGGTAGATACAACATTTACAGGTGGTAGAAATGATGAAGGTGCTTGGACACCAAGAATATCAACAGAAACAGCATTAAATATACTGAAGACAGTAACTCAGAGAATTAGTGAAAAGTACGGTTTTGAAATTAAGTTAGGTATAGATATGGCCGCATCAAGTATGTGGAGTAATGGTAAGTACATATATAAGAATGAAGGTGTTGAGAGAAGTACTAAGGAGCAGTTAGAGTATGTCAAGCAGTTAATTGACAAGTATGAACTTCTCTATGTTGAAGATCCATTTCATGAGGATGATTTTAGATCTTTTGCAGAACTTACAGATTATACTAAAGATAAATGTCTAATTGTAGGTGATGATTTGTTTGTAACAAATGTTGAGAGATTAAAAATTGGTATTAAAGAGAGAGCTGGAAATGCTATAATCATTAAGCCTGATCAGATAGGTACATTAACTAGAGCTAAAGAGACCATAGAGCTTGCTCTACGCAATGGCTATGTACCCATAGTATCTCACAGATCTGGAGAAACTGAATACAGCATACTTGCACATATTGCTGTCGGTTTCTCAGCACCACTCATTAAGACAGGAATTATGGGTGGTGAGAGAATGGCAAAACTTAATGAGTTAATTAGAATTTGGGAGTATCTTGGTAGAAGTGCAAGAATGGCTATTGTTAGATAGATTATGAGTTTGTCCTTAAATAAGAGAGCATTAAAGGTAATTGAAAGAATTATAAGTCATGAGAGAGAGTATGGAGTAAAAGTACATCAAATCAACGGATCTACCGTTATTGATGCTGGAGTTGAAATTTTTGGAACTTATGAACTAGGAGTTGAAATTTCTAAAATATGCTTAGCCTGTCTTGGAGATGTTAAGTTATCAGAAATTGAGATATGTAATATCTCTTTTCCAAAAATTGAAGTACATACAAACTATCCTATAGAGGCATGTATTATCTCACAGATGGCTGGCTGGAATTTAAAGTTAAGTAATTTTCAAGCAAATGTCTCAGGTCCTGGAAAAGTACTTGCAAGAAAACCTAAGAAAATTCTTGAAAAATTTCAATACTTTGAAGAGAGCGATGAAGCTGTACTTGTACTTGAAACCTCCAAAATACCTAATTCTGAAGTAGTTGATTACTTAGCAAATACTTGTAAGGTATCAAAGAGTAATCTATACATAATTACTACATCACCTACGAGTCTTTCAGGGATCACACAGATATGTGCTAGGATAGTTGAAGTTGCAATTCTCAAACTCCTCAATATGGAGTTTCCATTAAGAAACATAATTTACAGTTTTGGCTCATGCCCTATACCCTATCCAGTACCTAATTACCTAACTAGTAGTGGTCTTGCTAATGACTTCATAATATATGCAGGAAAAGTTACTCTGATGATTAATCATAATGATAATGATTTGAGAAATCTATGTAGTGAGTTAGTAAGTAGTGCCTCAAGTAGTTATGGAACACTTCTAAGCGAAGAACTAGAAAGAGTAGGTGAAGAATTTTTATACAAAATTGATCCTAAAATCTTCTCACCTTCACAAGCTCAGATATACTCCTTAAAGACAGGTAAAGTATATTCTGCAGGTAAAGTTGATACAAACATTATTACTAAGATTTTAAGTAAGTATTATGGTGTTAAAACATAGCTTAACTATTGATCTTGAAGAAGTCAATAGAAATTGATAATTCATAATCATGAGTGTGAAGGCTCTTATTCTTGCTGGTGGTTTTGGTAAGAGGCTTAGACCTTTAACTGAGGATAAGCCTAAACCTTTAATTCAAGTTGGTTCAAAAACCATAATAGAATGGCAAATAGAGTGGTTGA
>Ga0190367_1000465_pt1 | contig 29753 bp, 27 predicted proteins | sample 4872181011_MG_FD_171838 | JGI IMG/M metagenome (GOLD analysis project Ga0190367, IMG submission 171838) | Hydrothermal vent microbial mat bacterial communities from Southern Trench, Guaymas Basin, Mexico - 4872-18-10-11_MG | ecosystem: Environmental > Aquatic > Marine > Hydrothermal vents >...
GAGGACGTATTCTCTACCGTACTTAAACCAGAGGTCTTTTACTTCAATCACTTTTACCACCTATAATTCTGATAGCAGTAGTGAGAACCGCGATAATTACTATGAAGAATAGTCCTAGGCTTATAGCCTCCTCAAAGTTCCCCTTAACTACTTCTAAGGCGATAGCAGTTGTCATTACTCTAGTATATCCCTTAATGTTTCCTCCAAGCATAAGTGCTACACCAAGTTCTCCTATAGCTCTATTGAAGCCTACTAAAATAGATCTAGTGACTAAGGGAAGTCCCTCATATAGTAGAGTAAGGTATGCTTGACTACGAGTAGCTCCTAGAGCAAAGGCAGTTTCCAGTACGCTGTCCTTTATTTTACTCAAGCTGTTTGCTAGAACAGATACTATCAGTGGTGTAATTAAGACAGCTTGCCCTATTGATATAGCGAGTGGAGTGTAAAGAAGGCTTAGGAAGCCTAGTGGTCCTGATCTAGAGAGTATCATGTAGAGGCACAGGCCTAAGACTACTGTAGGTAGAGAGACAAGAGAATTGAATAGGTCTAATACTATTTGAGCTAAACGTGATTTAGAGACTGCTAGTAGCACTGCTATAGGGATGCTCCAGAGCGAAGCCATCAATGTAGCTAGACCAGAGACTAGTACTGAGCGGAGCACTATAGGAACTACGTTAACCATAGCTCTCCTCCGCTAGAATACTCCATACTTTCTCTAAATACTCCTGAGGCTTTAGTGAAGCTGAATAAAATAGAGGCTGACCATATCCTTCTACACCGTAGCTGGCTATAAGTTCTTGAGCCTCCTTAGACTCGAGGAATTCTAAGAAAAGAGCTGCTTCCTTCAGTTTACTTGAACTCTTCACGAGATAAGCACTGTAAATATTAAAAAGGAGACTGTCTCCTGAGACAAGTATTTTAAGCTCCTTTAGCTGTTTCCGAAACTTGAGGAAAGTGCCTATATCTGATAGAGTATATGCTTTTTTCTCATTAGCTAGCATTAGTGTCTGACTCATACCCGTGCCCGACTCAATGTACCATTTTCTCCCACGTGGATTTAGCCCAGTCTTCTTCCATATTACGAGCTCTCTGACGTGAGTTCCGGAGAGATCTCCTCTTGAAACAAATAGCGCTTCTCCTCTCTCACCTGCCTCAAATATTTTCTTAAAGGCTTCAATAGGATCTAGTCCAGCTATATGGGCAGGATCTTCCTTAGGACCTACTATAATGAAGAAGTTATATGCGAATATTGTCCTATTGAAGATTACTCCTTCTTTTATGTACTCTTTTTCTAAGTTTGGCGCGTGGACTAGAACTAAGTCAGCGTCTCCTTTAGCAGCCTTCTTTAGTGCTTCTCCACTCCCCACAGCAACAAAGTTTAGTACTATGTTAGGATGTTTTTCATGAAATTTCTTGGCAAGAGCATCTAGCAGTCCAGTAGCATAGAGACTCGTCGTAGTTGAGGCAATTACAACTACTTTTCTTGGCGAATAAAAGTACTCGTAGACCGTGTATACAGCCAAGATAGCTACAACAACCAGCGCCAATAAGACCAGCATAGATTTCGTCATACGTTATCCAATATCAGATAACCGCTTATATCTATTTACCGCCCAACACAAAGCAAACTCTATTTAAAGCAGTAAAGAACACATGCATTCTAGAAGTTCAAACATTTAAATACGCGCTAAAATAATATTATGAGCCCGCATGAGCAGCATCGAAGTTCGTTTAAAGAATGTTGAAGAGAAACTAGAAAACATAGAGAAACTTGTCAATACTCTTGTAAACGCCATAACAGTTATAATAGCCGAACCAGAAGAACTCACTGAGGAGGAAAGAAGAGAAATATTAGAAGCCCTCGAAGACTACCTTAAAAATAGAACTAACCAATTTATTTCACTAGACCATATCAAAGAACATTTAGAAGAGGAAAAATAAATTGACAAGAAAAACATTTGAAGTAATTTTACATAAGAAAGCCGTAAAGATCCTAAAGAAGCTCCCTAAGGATATTTCACTAAGAGTCATCAAAGCTCTGGAAGAGCTCGAATATGATCCCTTTTATGGAGATATAAAGCCTCTCAAAGGACTCAAAAAGGTATTTAGAAAAAGAGTCGGTAAAATAAGAATTATCTACTATATTGATTTTGAACAAAAGAAAATAGTAGTACTTAAAATAAGCTATAGAAAGAAAGCATATAGAAGTCTTTAAAAGACTCTGTGCACTGCAGTCAATACTTACGCGAGGTCATGTCTATAACAGTAGTGTCATGCAGATAAGAGGGTAATATAGCTGGTAGTAGTGTAGTAGCTTTTATTTCGAAAATATATTCACTTACTACTTTAGCGTACCGTTGTATCAGAGAGTACTGTCGCTGATAAATGCAATATAAGTTTAAGTACAGTTATTTTACTGTGGAAGTACTATCTGAGCTAAGCTTCAAAGTGGACTTATTAATAGAGCTGAGGGGTAAGACTGTAATGAATAGAGACACTGCTTTTCTCCTTAGAGCCATAAAGGAGAAGGGGTCTATTTTAGCAGCGTGTAGGGCTATGGGAATACCGTATTCTCGAGGCTGGGAAATGATAGCGAGACTTGAGAGAGCACTAGGATTCAAGGTAATTGAGGCTACTCGAGGAGGAGTGAGGAGAGGAGGAACAAGACTCACTGAGACTGGAGAACAGTTGCTTAAAGTCTACTTTGAGAAGTACGAAAAGCTTGCCGGGAAGAGAGAAGAAGTGCTGAAGGAGGCTAGGGAACCTGACATAGTTGTAGCAGGGAGCCACGACCCTGTGTTAGAGGAGCTACTTGAAAAGTTTCGAGAAGATGTTTCTGAAGCAGACATAGAGGTCTCGTGGATAGGCTCCGCAGGTGGTCTTTCCTCACTCATGTTAAGTGAAGCAGATATTGCTGGAACACACCTCTACGACGAGAAAACTGGAGCATACAATATACCGTTTCTCGAGAGATACTGGCTTGAAGACAAAGTAGTAGTAATAAGAGGCTTTGAGAGAAGCATAGGCTTCGCCTACCATCCTTCAATAGAGTTCAGAGGACTAGACGACATACTAGAAAGTAGAGTTCGAGTAGTAAACAGAATACTCGGCTCAGGCACTAGAACATACTTCGACATACTACTTAAGAAGAGAGCAGCTGAAAAGAAAATAGACCCCAGCCTAATACCACGTCTCGTAAAAGGCTACTCACTCGAAGTAAAAACACACTACGATGTAGCAAAAACAATACTAGATAGAAAAGCCGACGTAGGACTAACCCTTAAATACATTGCCGAAAAATACGGCTTAAACTACATGCACATCCAGTGGGAAAACTACGACCTCGTAGTACACCTAAACTCACTAAACAAAAAATACGTCAAAAAACTACTAGACTACCTAAAATCACCACAAGCAGTAAACACAATCAAAACAGCAAAAGGCTACCGACTACCACCCAACTACACTAAAATAATCTACAAACCTAAATCAATAACATAGACAGCTCATAAGATACTATGAATACTAAGAAAAAGGTGAGTGAAGTTATGAAAGTACGTTACGATAAAAAATATGATATCCTTTACATAGACCTTTATCCAGATAAAAGGGCTAGTGAAACAGTACCATTAAATGATGATATATATGCTGATGTAGATGAGAATGGAAACATAATCGGGCTAGAAATATGGAGAGCATCACAGACAATAGCAAAACCAATAGCAGAGACCATAGCAAAAGAAATAGAAAAAGTACTCAAGCAAAGATCAACAAAATAGAGTTTCTAGAAACACTTAAGCACAAGATACTACTCTCTCCTACTCTTAGAAATCTCCTGTACGTAAGAAATAGGCTATTACTTTTAGACGCTCTGAGGTAATACTAAAAGGGAGTTAGAGGTACTAGTTAATAGTGTCTAGTGTTTTAGACTTACTTACTCCTCTTACTAGGAGGCTTATTGAGGAGCGTGGGTTTAGTGAGCTTACTCCTCCCCAGAAAGCAGCTATTCCTCTCGTATTGAAGGGGCTCAATGTACTTATAGTTGCTCCTACTGGAACAGGTAAGACTGAAGCAGCAGTAATCCCCGTAGCTGACTTAATGCTACGTGAAGAACGGAGACCTGGAGTAAAGCTGATTTATATTACTCCGCTGAGAGCTCTTAATCGCGATATTCTCGAGCGTATTGAGTGGTGGTTTAGAAAACTAGATTTCCGTGTAGCTGTACGCCATGGTGATACAAGCGCCTCTGAAAGACGCTTCCAAGCGATTCATCCGCCAGACGTCCTAGTAACTACTCCAGAGACATTTCAGCTACTTTTCTTAGGAAAACTTCTCCGAAAAAGCCTGTCTTCCGTGAAGTGGATTATAGTAGATGAAGTCCACGAAGTAGCTTCAAGTAAGCGTGGAACTCAGCTAGCAGTACTCTTGAGAAGACTAATTAAACTCACGGGAAGAGAGCCCCAGATCATAGGCTTATCAGCTACCGTGGGAAATCCCAGTGAAGTAGCAGAATTCCTAGTAGGCTGCGGCAGAGACTGTAGAGTAGTCTATGTTCCCGTAGCTAAGCAAATAGAAGTCGAAGTAGAGTACCCTGAGCCTTCTCCAGGAGACGAAGCAGAAGCGCAAAAACTCTACTTGAGGCCCGACGCATTTGCTAGACTCAAGTTAATCAAGAAACTGGTTTTAGAGAATACTGCGACACTAATATTTACGAATACTAGACCCATGGCAGAGCTCCTCTCAAGCAGATTCAAGCTATGGGACCCCGATCTACCTATACATATTCACCACGGAAGCCTATCTGTTCACAGCAGAACGAGAGCAGAGAAAATGCTGAAAACAGGTAGAGCTAAGGGAATAATATGTACTTCTTCACTAGAGCTCGGAATAGACGTCGGCCACGTAGACCTCGTCATACAGTATAACTCACCACGCCAAGTATCAAAACTAGTCCAGAGAGTAGGTAGAAGCGGACACAAAATAGGTGAAGTAAGCAGAGGAGTAGTAGTCGTCCAGAACACAGATGACGCTCTAGAAGCACTAGTACTAAAGTACTTTCTAAGCAAAGAGAAAATAGAGCCAGTCCAGATACCCGAGAAGCCTCTAGACGTCCTAGCACACGAGCTAATAAGCTTAATCATAGCTGAGAAAAGAGTAGACTTAATTAAAGCATATAATCTCTTCAAAGAAACATACCCTTACAGAAACCTAGAGCTACAAGAGCTACTAGACCTAGTATCATTCCTAGAGGAAATAGGACTCATCAAAAACCTCAATGGAACACTAGTACTAAAAGACAAAAACTACGTCTACAAATACTTCTACTCAAACCTATCAATGATACCTGAAGTAAAACAGTATATCGTCGTAAACGAAGAAGACAACTTACCCGTAGGAATACTAGACGACTTCTTCGTAGCACACTACTGCGAACCTGGAGTAAAATTCATCATAGCTGGCGCCCCCTGGAAAGTAAAACAAGTATTCGAAGACATAGTATACGTTAAGCCAGAAGAAGACTACACAGGAGCAATACCCAGCTGGATAGGAGAAGAAATACCAGTACCATTCGAAGTAGCACAGGAAGTAGGTAAAATAAGAAAACTCGCCGCACAACTCGCCCACAAAAAACTAAGCCTAGAGGAAGCCGCCGAGTTCATCGCGGAGAAATACAAGTGGAGACCAGAGATAGTAGCTAAAGCAGTAAGAGACGTATACGAGATGGCAGTAAACAATACACCAGTACCCTCACATGACACAATACTAGTAGAAAAGTTCAAAGACATAATAGTAGTACACATGCACTTCGGAAATAGAGTAAACAGAACTATTGGAAGATACTTGGCATATAAAATCACCGAACTCTACGGAACAACAGTATATATAGCAGAGAAACCATACGCAGTCTACATTAAATCAAAGTGGATTACAGCAGAAGACATAGCAGAAATATTCACTAAAACAAATAAAAAGGACTTTACTAAAACACTTGAAAAAGGCTTACCCGAAAGCAGATTCTTTAAATGGAGACTAACCCAAGTAGCTAGAAGAATGGGAGCAATAGACCCAGAAGCAAAACTAACACACAGCATAATAGAAAAACTAGCTACAGCACTTAAAAACACCCCGGTCTATCAGGAAGCACTAAAAGAAACACTACACAGAGACCTAGACCTAAACACAGCACTAAAAATAGTAGACAAAATAGCCGACAAAGAAATCAAAATAATTACGACAAAGGGGCCTACACCACTCGCACAACAATCACTAATCTACGCAATAGAGTCAATGGAGCCAGCAGGACTAAAAGACAGGAAACTACTAGGCTACCTAATATTCAAAGCCAAAATACTCTCAACACCAGTAACAATAGCCTGCCTATCCTGCGGAGAATACATAGAAGAAAAGAAAGCACACGAAGCAGAATACAAACCATGCCCAATATGCGGCTCAACAGAAATAGTATTCAGCCTAAAAACACCAGAACAACTCCTCAAAGACATAGAACACTACCAAACAAAACCAAAAACAAAGAAAAGCAAAAAACTAAAGAAAACAGCACAATTCTACAAAAAACACGGAGTAAAAGCAGTATACGGTGTAGTAGCAGGATTCACACTAAAAGAACTATCACAAATACTCAAACAACAATACACAAACACAGACGAATACCTAAAAGCACTATACATAAATCACAAAAGAAAACAACTAAAACAAACCTACCACCACTAAAATTTCTTCAGATAGTCTATGAGTTTCTGTCTATATATCGCCAATAGCACTAGAAACGCTATAAACATCCCCACTAAATAGCCTATAAGAGTCATAAACACTCTCCATGACGAAAGACCCCATGTCCACCAGGATGGTGGAATCCCTGCAGAGCCATAGCCTACAGCAGCCCCGATAATACCAAAAAGAATACCCAAAGCCCCACTACTACAGCCGATGATCCAGCCGATGATCCCGCTGATGATCCCGCCGCTGTACCAGCCGATGACCAGGGCGATATATCCTCCTGGTGGTGTGTATTTTTCTTCTTTTGGTTTTGTTGTTGGTATTGTTGGTTTTGGTGGGGGTGGTGGTTGTAGGTATTGTTTTAGTGTTTGTGTGAATTGTTTTGTTGTTGGTCTTTCGTGGGGGTCTAGGCTTGTTGCTTGTTCTACTAGTTTTCTTAGTGTTGGGTTTGTTATGTTTTTGGAGTATGGTTTTCCGGTGAGTATTTCTGCTAGTATTATTCCTAGGCTGTAGACGTCGCTTTTTTCGCTGTATTCTTCTTCCCATACTTCTGGTGCTGTGTAGATTGGTGTTCCCCATATACTTGATGAGTGGCGGAATGTTTCTGCTTTTAGCTTAGCAAAACCGAAGTCTGCTATTTTGGGTCTGTTGTATTCGTCTAGTAGGATGTTTTCTGGTTTTAGGTCTAAGTGTATTATTCCTTTGCGGTGGAAGCGTTCTATTGTTTTAGCTACTTCAACTAAAATTTCTAGTAGTTGTTTTGTGGGATAGTTTTGTTGGAGTAGTTTTCTGAGGTTTTGGGGGTAGTATTCCATTACTATGTATGGTGTTTGTGTGTTGGGGTCTATGCCTGCGTCTAGTATTCTGACTACTCCTGGGTCTCTTGGTGTTTTCTGTGGTTCTTGGAGAAACTTTTCTTTTATATGTGGGTGTATTTGTGCTATTGCTGGTTTAAGTACTTTGATTGCTACTTTTTCGCCAGTGTATTTGTGTTCGGCTAAATATACGCATGAGACTCCTCCCTCACCAATAAGTCTCAGAACCCTATACTTGTTGTCTATTATTTGCCCAATTTGAATAAAACCGCAGCCACCACTTATTCTCAGTATTTCAGCCACGGTTTATTTGGTAGTAGAAAATATTTAAGACTTATTGTATTTAAGGGAATGCTTATTTTTATGTAGTCTATTTGTGCTGATTGTTTATGTTTGTTGTCGGGTTTGGTTTGACGTAAAATATATTTTATTGAATTTGATATTAGTGTTGATTGTGATGTTGATTAGAGAGATTTATGTGAGGAATTTTTTGTCTCTTGCTGATACTAGGATTAAGTTGGGGAAAGTTAATATTTTTATTGGACCTAATGCTAGCGGTAAGAGCAATATTATAAAGTTGCTAGTTTTCTTAAGCGAGGTTATTAAAGAAGACACTTTATCTGCGATGGGAAGTCTCGGTTACTCTTCTTTGAAGAGTCTTTTCTATAATTTTGATGAATCAAATAATATTTTAATTGAAGTATATGCAGATGAAGTAAAGTATACTATGTCTATTGATTCTAGTGGAACTATTGTAGAAGAGTCAGTAGAGCTAAGGGGAGAAGTTTTAGCAAGAAGAGTTTCTCCAAATAAAGTCTCAATACCTACTAGTAAGGAGCCATCTACTATTCCTATTGAAGCATCTAAGTCTATTCTAAGTATTAAAGACATCGATAACATACACGCTAGTATAGCTCAATTTAAAAATGTTTTAAGAGATATTAAAGCATATTCTTTTATACCTAAGGAAATTAAAGGAGAAAGTAAAGTAGGATTTAGTTTAGAGTTGAGTCGTACTGGAGAGAATCTCGCTACTGTTCTTCACAGCCTACTCGTATACGATAGGAAGCGTTTCTTAACTATTGAGGAGATATTGAAAAGTCTAGTACCTGAAGTAGAGGAAATAGATGTTCCTTTAACTAAAGATGGTATGCGCACCTATATTTGTGTACGTGAGAGAGGTCTAAGTGAGCCTCTCAGTTTTGCTAATATTTCTGACGGCACTTTAAGGCTACTCGCATTTATTACCGCTCTCTACTTAGGTGGAAGTGTTATTTGTTTCGAGGAACCTGAAAATAATGTACACCCCTATCTTTTTGAGACTCTACTAGATCTTATGCGGAAATCTCCTTCACAAATACTTATTACAACTCATTCCCCGTATCTTCTAGATAAAGCTAAATTAGATGAACTTAAAATAGTAGTTAAACACCGAGAGAAAACTACCGTAAAAGACGCTCACAGTCTCTCTTCATTAAATAAGATTAAATTACTTTTAGAGCAGGGGGTACCGTTAGGTGAAATATGGTATTCTGGTGAACTAGTTGAATGAAACAGTAATTTTCGTAGAAGGTCCCTCAGATAGAGGAGTAGTTTCAGCTATTTTAAAAAAGTTAAACTTAAGAAAAACTATTAAAATAAGATTAATGAGAGGCAATAAATTAGAATTTTTACCAAAGTATATTAATGCATATAAATGTAAAATAGTAGTCTTAAAAGACCTCCACACATATAATGAAGAATATCTTTTAGCAAGATTTAATAGGATTAAAAATATGATAGAGAAGTCATTAAGAGAGCACATATACCTGATTGTAGTTAAGAAAGCTATTGAAGCATGGCTTTTAGCTGATATAGAGTCTATTACTTCATACTATAAACGTAGCATCAAAGTTCATATAGGAGATCCTGAGAAAATAGATGATCCCGCAGAAGAACTCGATAAAATACTCAATAAATGTAATAAAAGATATATTAAAAACGAAAACATAGCCCATAACTTAGCCTTACAAATAGACCTACAAAAAGCATGTAGAAAATCTCGTTCTCTTTCAGAATTCATTAAAATAATTTCTTATATCTAAATTACTGGCAAATATATTATATCTATTTAATGAGAATTAACACGCCTAAGAAGAAATATTTATTTTGAAAGGTTCTGATAAATTAAGTGTTTCTTATTGTAGATGCTTTGAAGTCTTCTGAAGAGCAGGCTCTCTACAAAAGTCTTATTAACAGCATCCTTTAGAACTGGAGGAAGGTGGATAAGAGTTTCTTTGTGAAGTTTTTATTGAGCGGAATGTTTATTTTCATGTTTAAAGGAAGGTTTCAGAAATATAAGGGTGCTAGGAAAATACTGCTGGTTTCTGGAGAAAGTGTGCTGAAAGCTAAGCTTGAGGGGATAAAGGTATGAGATTCTAGTAGAGTTATAGAAGAAGTATTTAAGTATATAGAGTGTTTAAAAAAGGCTTGAGTATATTATAGGCTTACAATTATTTCGGGGTAATTTTCTACTTTTCTTCCTTCAGTGAGCTTTTCGTCGAATATTATTTTCTTTATGTGTAATGTGTTTTTGATGTCTTCTAGACATTTTTCTAGTTCAGTGCAGTATTTTCCTGGATTTATTGTAGCTGATTCTATTTCTTTGCTGAGAGGTATTCTTTTATCGTGTTTTAGTCTGCGTAGTTCGGCTGTAACTGCTACGGCTATGTCGCCTATTCTCGCCTTTTCTTCACTGTACTCGGGGGGCTTGGGCCAGGGTGCTACTGTGATGCTTATCCAGTTTTCTTTCTCTCTGTAGAGTCTATGGTATAGTTCTTCTGATATGTGGGGTGCGAATACTGAGAGTATTTTGAGTAAGTTGAGTATGATTGTGTAGAGTGTGTACTTGGCTTCAGTGCTTGAGGCTAATCTATACTTGATTATTTCAAGGTAGTGGTCGCAGAGTTTGTGCCAAGTGAAGTCTATTAGCTTTACTACTGCTGTCTGGAAGTCGAAGTTTTCTAGGCTTTCTTCTACCTGTTTTATTGTCTTGGAGAATTCTCTGAGTATCCAGTTGTCTACTTCTTTGAGCTGTCCTGGAGGTATTTTCTGAGAGGGCTTGTAGTCTTTAGTGAATAGGTAGGCTAGTCGCGCGGCGTTCCATACTTTAGTGAGGAATCTTTTAGCGTAGTCTAGTCCCTGCCATGAGAATTTTAGGTCTGAGCCTGTGGCGGCTGCTAGAGCTACCCATATTCGGAATGCGTCTGCTCCGTATTTCTCGACTACTTCTAGTAGGCTTACGTAGTTTCCGTAGCTTTTGTGCATCATTCTGCCGTCTGTTCCTCTCATCATTCCGTTGATTAGAGCTGTCTTGTACTGTGTTTTATTGAAGAGAGCTATTCCTCTTACTAGGAGGTAGTAGTCCCATGTTCTGATGATATCGAAGCCGTTTGGCTGGAGGTCTGCTGGGAAGAGTCTTTCGTCGAGTTCATCGGGCCAGCCTGCGTGTACTGCAGCTGTTATACTTGAGTCCATCCAAGTATCCATTACGTCTTTTTCTCCAGTGAATTCTCGTGAGCCGCAGCGAGGACATTTCTCTACGGGGCAGGGGTCTTTCCTAAGGTCTATGGGTAGGTGTTCTGGCTCAACTACAATAGTGTAGCCACATTTTGAACAGTAGTATACTGGAAACGGTGTTCCGAAGTATCTTTGCCTAGAGATTACCCAGTCCCAGTCGAGGCTTTTCACCCAGTTCTCTAAGATTTTCTTAGCGTGTTCTGGAATCCACTTGATTTTCTCTGCTTCCTCGAGTACTTTGCTCGCGAGTTCTCTTGTCTTCACAAACCACTGCTTCTTAGGAATTATCTCTACTGGCGTGTGGCAGCGCCAACATGTACCAATACTGCTCAGAGTCTCCTCTACTTTAACCAGTAGTCCTCTTTCCTTCAGAATTTCAGCTATCTTCTTCTTAGCTTCAGCTACAGGAAGTCCCTTCAGTACACCAGCATTCTCGTTCATATGTCCCTTCTCGTCTATAGAAACTATTACTGGGAGACTGTGTCTCTTCTGCCATTTTACGTCGGTTTTATCGCCGTAAGTACAGATCATTACTACTCCTGTACCGAACTCGGGGTCTACTTCTTCGTCAGCAATGATAGGTACTTCTCTTCCGTAGATAGGTACTGTGGCTTTCTTTCCTACTAAGTGAGAGTACCTTTCATCAGACGGGTTTACTGCAAGTGCTACACAGGAAGCCAGGAGCTCTGGTCTAGTTGAAGCTACTGTAATGTAGCCTCCGTCAACTAGCTTGAACTTAAAGAAATAGAGTAGTCTCCTCTTTTCAACATACTCTACTTCAGCTTCAGCTATAGCTGTCTCACATCTAGGACACCAGAGTACAGGGTGTTCTCCTCGGTAAACAAGTCCTTTCTTCCACATTACTATAAAGCTGTACTGTGTTCTACGCCAGTAGTCTGGATCCATTGTCACGTACTCTGTAGACCAGTCTATACTGAGTCCAAGAGCCTTCAGTGCTTTTCTCATGGGCTCGATCCACTTCAAAGTATATTCTCTGGCAAGCTTAACGAACTCTTCGGGAGTAAACTCTGTTTTCCTTTTGCCTAATGTTCTCTCTAGCCTTACTTCAGTCGGGAGACCGTGGCAGTCCCATCCCTGTGGGAAGAATACATTGTATCCCTTTAGGCGCTTATATCTCGCTATAAAGTCTATGTAGGAGAAGTTGAGTGCGTTTCCTACGTGTAGTTCTCCGCTGGGGTATGGGGGAGGAGTATCTATACTGTAGGCTGGTCTCGAGTAATCGCTTTTACAGAATCTATAGATGCCTGTTTTTTCCCAGAATTTCTGCCACTTAGGCTCTATTTCCTTGAAATTGTATCTTTTAGGAAAACTAGGCTTTGGAGGCGCGCTCTTTTGGGAGAAGGTTATCTGACTCCCAGCAAGACGACACCCATTTAAATCGGGAAGAAAACAGTTAAATTGTTTTCGGTGAACTACTCTTCTTCGCCTCTGTGCTTTCTTTTCCGAATTCTCTTGAGTTTCCACTGTATGTTGGATAGTGTTTCTAGTGAGAATATTCTGGCGGTAATGTATAGTGCTGCTATTGAACACACGATGGATACTATGAGGTATACTGGTGTTTCTGGAGGTAGTCTACTTGTCATGGCTTGTTTCACCATTATTATTGGCTGTGTCAGCGGAATACAGTAGAGTAGGGCTTTTACTTCAGGTGAAAACATTTTGAGTGAGGCGAATGCTACGAAGTATCCTGGTATAAATACTGCCATCGAGAGTGGTCCTACTAGTGTGCCTGCAATTCTGACGTCACTGCTGAAGGCCCCTATTATTAGTCCTAGAGTTGCTGTAAACAGTATTGTAGCTACCATGCTGATGACTATGTAGACTAGGTCTTGTGTAGAGATCATGACGCTGCTTAAGTCGAAGAAAGATACTTCAGGTGAGCTAGGGGTTTCTGTTACAGTAAATGTTGTTGAGAAAATGTACATGTAAGCTACGTAGCCTAGTATGTTGAGAATAGAGCCTACTACGGAGACTAGGAATGAGCCTAGCAGTTTTGATAGGAGGATGTGCATTCTGGAGACAGGGAATGTGAGGAGTGTTTCAAGAGTTTTCTCCTCATTTTCTACAGCCATTGATGTAGCTGACAGCTGTATGACAGTCACGGCTATTATCATGAGTATTAGGGGCATGAAGAAAGAGGCGAAGCCTACTGAAGTCATAAGAAGGAACGGGTTTCCTGTGATCAACACATCTTTGCCCTTAAGGTAGTTGATACTTTCTTCTGCTACTGGATTGACTATAGTCTCGTAGGGAGCTCGAGCTCCCTCAATGTATTTTTCGCCGATATACTTCTCTATGAGCCGCTCTACTCTAGTAGTCTTTGCAGTAGGCCCGCCGAACATAGATACTTCCTCAATTATGTTCAGTGCATAGAGCTTAACTCGCTCACGACTACTTACTTTCTCGCTGAAGTCTGGAGGTATGATTAGTACTAGCTCTAAGTCTAATTTGTTTTCTTTAATATAGTCTACTATTTTTCTAAACGCTTTATATGATAGTTCGCTTACACCTATGTTTAGCTCAATTATATCTAGTCTATACTCTTGGCTCTTAGACCCAATATATTCAATGAGCTTTGATCCTTCCTCTCCCTCATCAAGACATATTATCCCTAGTTTGAGCTTTCCTTTGACAGCTTCCTCGACAGCTGCTTTCATTGGAAACTGTATTACTAGAGCCATTATCGGCATTATTAGTGCTCCGATGAGGAATGGTATCCATATTCTGGGGTCTCTTATAAGGTCTCTAATTTCCTTCAGGAGGAGGGGTTTAATCATGTTTCTCACCTCTGACTAGCTTTAAGAAGAGTTCTTCAAGGTTTTTAGCTCCATGTTCTTCTAAAAGTTCTTTTACTACGCCTTTGGCTAGTATTTCTCCCTTGTTTATTAGTGCTACTTTCTGGCACACGTACTCTACTTCGAGCATATTGTGGCTTGATACGAGTACTGTTGTCCCGTATTTTTGGGCGAAGTCTTTTATCATATTTCTTACTTTTGTGGCGTGGATTACGTCTAGTCCTGAAGTAGGCTCATCTAGAATAGCTATCTTCGGCTTGACCATAAATACTCTGGCTACCTGTATTCGCCTCTTCATACCCTTGCTGTATGTCTTCATTTTGCTGTATACTCTATCACCTAGATCTGCTAGCCTTACTCCAAGCTCTAGAGCTTCTTCAGCCTCCCTGGTTTTCCCGAAGTATATTTCTGAGACCATTTGAAGAAACTCGTAGCCTGTGATATTCTTGTATGCTCCAGCGTCTTCCGGCAGATAAGACATTACTCTCCTGAGCTCACTTAAGTTCTCGTGGAGACTCTTCCCCAAGATCTTTACTTCACCTGACGTAGGTGGTATTAATCCAGCGATAATTCTGAAAGTTGTTGTTTTTCCAGCACCATTGGGCCCAATGAGACCAAATATTTCTCCCTCTTCTACTTCAAACGAAATACCCTTGAGTGCTGGAAAATTTCCGAAAAATTTCTTCAAATCAATGACTTCAACAGCTTCCATCAGACCAGAATTGAGGAAACTTATATATAAGGTTTCCACTGCAAACAGCAAATGTTTAATAGAGAAATAGTAAGTCTTCACTACAATAGTTTTCTATACAGTTCGCTGAGAGTAAGTACTTTTATTTTCAAGTGTGCGTACTTATCGTCAATAAAGTAGTAGCTGAATATGATGTAGTCTTTCTTAAAGGTCACGCTCGGATAACAGTAAGTATAGTTTCTGCTATCCTCTAAGTCTAGTAGCTTAACCCAAGTAACACCCTCGTCTCTTGAAACAGCACAGGAGAGAGGTGTACGTCGCTGAAACTTCTTATCGACAATATCGGCTCCCCTCTTCTCAACTCTACTCAAATCGAACATGCTTTTATCATTCCACATTAAGAGAAGATCACCAGTGCTCGGTATTCTTTTTATTGTAGAAGGAGAAAGAGGAGCTTTAATATCGTCGAGAGGCTCAGGTCTGCTCCAAGACTCTCCCTCATCCTTAGAGAAACTGACATAAATGTAGCCTAGTGCTGCTCTCATATACATCATAAGCCTACCGTTCTTCAGCTCAACTACACCAGGCTCCTGGAGCCCCGCCTGACTATCAATATCTCTTAAAGCTACTTCACTCGAGCTCTTTCTCCAAGACTCACCGCCATCATCAGAATAAAATATGAAACTCTTCCAGCAGCTGTGATTAACCGGATTCTGGTACACTGCAACAGGCACTATGATCCTGCCTGAAGACAGCTGAACAACTCTATCATTATTTAAAACAAAATACCTTTCCTCCTCTGTAACTAGGAGAGGCTCGCTCCAAGTCTCTCCTTCATCAAAAGACTTCCTCATATAAACTCGGCAGTCGCTAAAAGAGTTCTTAACTAAGTAAAAAATAGCGAGCTCACCGCTCTTCAATCTAAGCAAACTAACGCTCATAACATTACACTTACCAACATTCTCCTGAAGTGTCTCAAAATTCTCCCAAGTTCTCCCATTGTCTCTCGAAACTGCTTTAATTATTCGAGCAGGCGAAAAATCGCTTCCACCACTATAGAACTCTGTGTAAGCCAGCAATAAGTCCCCGTTCTTCAGTACAGCAATATCGCCTTCACCTTTTCTTGGAAACCTAGCGTTAGCTCGAAGTAAAGTTTCGTAAACCATGTATAAGGCTCATCTACTCTCTATATAATACTTCTATGAGAATCTGTCTTAAGGCCTAAAAGCTTAAATATGTATTCATGTAGTGTATTTTTGGTGATACATTTTGTATAGAGTTAGAGTTCTTTCAGGATATAGGGTAAGTATACCTAAAGAAGTTAGGGAAAGGCTTGGACTAAAGATAGGTGATGAGCTTATATTAGAGGTAGAGGGCTCGAGAATTGTTTTAAGACCAGCATTTCTACCTAAAGACCCTGTTTTTACTATGTTGGGTATTGTCGGAGGCGAAGAAAGAGAATTAAAAGAACCTGAGTTATCTGTTATTAAAGAGCTTGAAGAAAAGTTGAAGAGGAGTAAGTAATGTTTTTCATAGACTCAACTATTTTCATTAAATGGATTTCAGCTAGAAGAAAAGTTTTATCGTTAAGCGAGGCAATTTCAGGCTACGTCTTATATAAAGTTAGTAGAGGAGCAAGAGCAGTTACTTCTACTCTTGTTAAAGATGAGGTACTCATATGGTGTTCAAGATATAAAGCCAGTAGGCTAGCAGATTTTCTCCTAGCTCTAAGAGCTCTGCTATCTCTTGAAATAGCTCAGCCAGCTATTGAAGATGAGTGGAATGCTATTAAAGAATACGGCAAATATCCGTTAGGCATAAGTGATTTAATAAACTTAAATCTAATGAAAAGACTAGGTATAAACATTATAGTTTCAGCAGATAAGGGGTTCGATAGGTATCCTGGAATTAAGAGAGTTTTCAGCGAACTATCAGCAGAAAGAGAATTTGAGGTTTTCTTAAATGAGTTACAGACGAGAGGTATAGTACTGAGAAATAAGCATTATGAATAGTTATGCTTAGAAATCGAGACTTAGATTAACATGTAATTTTATACAATTTTATTAAATCGTATTTCAGGTATTTTATTCTATTAGGTCTCGGTGTTCTTCTAGAATATTATTGAGGATTCTAAGTCTTTCTTTAAGGTCATCGGTTATTACAATTGATTTTTCTCCAGCTATCGTGAAGTATGCTTTAAGTATAGTGGCTAGTACTCCTGCTTTCCTAATTAAGGGGATCTTCGAGTTCTCAGTAAAGTATTCTAAACCCTTAGGGGTTATCGAGTAACTATGCTTTCTATTTTCAACATTTTTTGATATAAGTCCTCTTCCAGCCATATTGTTTAAAAGCCGATAAATCGTACCTATTGAAGGCTTCCACCGCATCCTAGTTATTTCCATTATTCGCTTATATAGGGCGTATCCATGTAGATTTCCCTCGCTAATTAATATAGCAAGTATTAGTAGTTCTAGAAGAGAGCACCTTTTCTGACGAAGTGTACACATCACATAATATCTCCCACGAAATACTTATATATCTTCCTAAGAAATATATTCCTCAAGAATATATTCCTGAGGAGGTGTCTCTTATGAGGGCTTCAGTACAAAAATACAGAGAGAGAATAGTTAGAGGTCCTATAGTAAGAACTTTGTTTCAACTAGCTTTACCACTGATAATTGTTCAGCTTATTCAGATATCCTATAATGTGGCAGATGCTTTCTGGCTGAGTATGTATAGTGATACTGCAGTCGCTGTACCGAGACAAGCTTGGCCTCCTTTCCTTTTCTTCAGTGCTATTTCGATGGCTCTGTCTTCCTCTAATCTAGCCCTAATATCTCAGTATATTGGAGCCAGAGACTCTAAGAGCACTAGCGAAGTCGCGTCAAAGTTCTTTACAGTTTCAGTTCTAGCTGGACTAACTTTCGGAGGCGCCTACTTCGTTCTCAGACCACTTATATTCACTTATATAGTCAGAGTTCCAGCAGAACTCTACGATCAAGTTGTAGCGTACGCTGCTGTAATGTCCGTGGTTATGGCGTTGTCTTACTTAGTGACCGCGTACTCTACGATACTTCAGAGTGTAGGTGACACTAAGAGACCTGCACTTGTGAACGCTGCTTACCTCTTGCTCAATACCGTCCTCGACCCCTTATTCATATTTGGTGTAGGACCCTTCCCGAGACTAGGAGTTGTTGGAGCAGTTGTAACAGACTTAGTAGGTAATATTCTGAGTGTAATCACGCTAGCTCTCATAGCCGAGAAGACTCTCCCTGACCTAGAGATCCGACTTACTAGAAGTATTGACTTTCACTGGATAGTATTGAACCTAAAGATCGGTCTGCCTATTTTAGTACTAGTACTGTCTAATAGCACAGCTAAGATGCTTCAACTACGCCTCGTCAATACCTTCGGTGTAGTGGCTGCAACAGCCTATTCTCTCGGATTCATAGCCATAGATCTCTCTGACGCGACTTTAAGAGGTCTGTCGAGAGCTACAGCAATAATGACTGGACAAAACCTGGGAGCTGGGCTGTATAAGAGAGCTCGTGAAATAGCGTTAAAGGCAGCGGCACTAGTCTTCACACTGACTCTAGTGGGAGCAGCTACACTCTATGTCTTCAGAGACCCGTTTATAAGCGTCTTCATACAGGATCCAGCAATACACGCTGAAACCCGGAGGCTCCTCGAGATACTACTGTGGAGTCTACCCTTCTTTGGAGTAATGCTCACAGCAATGTTTGTTGGAAGAGGTTCTGGGCACACGCTTCCGCCGACACTCATAGGAATAGTTAGACTATGGGGATTCTGGGTCGGGTTAGGCTATATGCTAGCCTGTTTCATGAAATACGGCTCGACTGGCGTATGGACTGCAATGGCTTTAGGAAACGTTATCACAGGACTAGTCGCCTTAATGTGGCTAAAATACGGCGACTGGACACACCCAGTAATAGGTACGAGAATGCCTTTACGTATGTGTAGCCAGCCTAAGTGATTTCTAGTACTTAGTTTATTGTTAAATCTAGTAAACAACCCATGACTCGATTAAAGAAGTTATATCTAGATTTTAGGAGCAAGTATTACAGCTCTATGCTGAATCCGCTTACTCCAATATTTTTACCTGATGAGGAGGGCATGTATTTTCTAATAAGTCTTGCTAGTGGTGGGAGGATTCTTGTCTGTATGTAGACTGTGCCCGGGCCCTCGACTTCAAGTACTATTCCTTCGCCTCCAAGTAGAAAGCTCTTCCATCCACCAAACTTTCTCACTCTCCACCTGATGTACTGGTTCATTGCTACGAAGTGGAAGTTATCGACAATTATTCTTTCTCCCGGCCTCAAGTCTATTTTAGTAAGTCCTCCGTAAGCGTTTACCCATACTCCTCCTACTCCCTCTACTTTAAGCCATACTAATTCTCCTTCAGCTAAGAGTCCTCTGAGTCCTCTCCAAGCAACTCCCACATCTACGTCTCCGTGGTGTGCTAAGTAAGACATATCTTGCACTACATAGCTCTCTCCTCTCAAGGGAATATACTCTATGTCTCCTGGTACTCTAGGCGCGAGCCATACTTCAGCACTCGTCCTAGCTACAAATATATTGAGAAAAACGCTTTCTGCACCAAATAATCCCCTTAAAATAGCTTTACTTAATCCACCTGTATGTGTCTTAATATCTACTTCTCCCTTTATCAAGACCATTGCGCCTGCCTCAGCTGTAACACTTTCTCCGGGCTTCAAAAAGACTTTAAGAAGAGAATATGAAGGCTTATGCTCAACTCTCCACTCCACAAGTCTACTTATGTAACGAACATAATAAGGTTTACTAGGTAAACTGTCTCTGCTCTCGAGCTTCCTTTCTCTTCCTGACTTCTCTACTCACTAAGTATCCTCTAATATATGTAGCCGCCATAGCTAGTAAAAATCCTCTTTCATCAAGATCTTTGACAAATAGTCTTCTACCTATCTCATAGGCTCTCTCAGCCTCCTCAATTGTTATTTCGTCAATATTCTTTGAAAGAAACTCTTTAAGAAACTCTATCTCCTTTCTGCTTAGAGGATTTAACTTAAATGCTCCCTCGCTCAGAAAACCCGATTTAAATACTTCAAATATTCCCCTAACTCTTTCACTTAGATACTCAGCCTCATTTTTCTCTATTAAGCCTTTAAGTGCTAGAAAATCTACAATTACTCTATGAGCTTCAGTAGATGCAAGAGACAAGTTTCTTAAAGATTTATCAATTAAATCAATTCTCTTATTAGTCAGATCAATTCTTTTATTTAATAGCTCTAACTCTTTATCTATTTTAGAAAACTTTTTACCAAGCCAGTAAGCTAACGTAGCTATTGATACAATAACTGTAATTACAGTACCTAGAAACGACAAGAACACTTCTAGCATCTCATTTTAACTCATTCACTCCCTTATATAAGTCTTATACGAGATGGTTAAACCTATTAAATACTAAGAACACTTAACAGCCGAAAACTTACTGCTGCTGTAGTTCTCTTTTAACTTGCCTTCTGATATCCCATACAACTAGAATAAGAAAGAGAAGTGAGAAAAATATAGCAAATATGTCTACTACAAAAGAAGCATAATATTCTTTTTTGCCAATCAAGTAGGGAAGTGGTAGGAGAGATAAGAATAGGAAGAGAATAGCCATAGTGAGTGCTACTCTACCGACTAGAGGATTCATAGCTCATATGATGTACAGATTTTTATAAACTTACCGCCAATACTCACTATTTATTGGCTAGAGTATTTATCTAATATAAAGTAGCATATTCAACTTAATAGTCAGCAGTATACTCTACTTCACACATTACTTGAGGAAAAGTTCAAGAAAACTAAAGTTTTTAATAAGCCGATCGAGTATAAGTATATAGACTAGAGGTGTATCCAATGAAGTACTCTAGCAAACGTGAGATTTTGCTTAGTGTAAAAGGACTTACAGTAGAGTTTAGAATACCTAGAGGGATTCTGAGAGCAGTAGATAACGTTTACTTAGATGTATACAAGGGAGAAGTACTAGGCTTAGCTGGAGAAAGCGGATGTGGAAAATCTGTTTTAGCTCACGCTATACTAAATATTGTTGATCCTAATGGGTATATTAAAGACGGAAAAATAATATTCAGAGATAACGGTAAAGAAATAGATATACTGTCTCTTCCAAAAGGACGATTAAGAAGATTTAGATGGGAGAAAATATCAATCGTTTTCCAGGGAGCACAAAACTCATTTAACCCTGTCATAAAAATAAAAGACCACTTTATAGACACTGTAGTAGACCATAAAAGAAGAATACCTACTGAAAAAGTATTTGAGGAAGCAGAAAAACTACTTAAGCAAGTACGTCTCGACGCTAATCAAGTGCTAGGAATGTACCAGCATGAAATGAGCGGAGGTATGAAGCAGAGAGCATTAATGGCCTTAAGCTTTATACTTAAGCCAAAGCTAATTATTCTAGATGAACCTACTTCAGCACTCGATGTTCTTACACAGAAGTACATAGTATCGCTACTAAAAGAAATTCATGAAAAAACAGGAGTAACAATGATCTTTATTACACACGACCTACCTGTTCTAGCTGAAATAGCCGATAGAATAGCCATAATGTATCTAGGAAATATCGTGGAGATAGCTAATGTGCGCAAAATATTCTATGAACCTAAACACCCCTATACTCAAGCATTACTTAAATCAATACCTTCAATAGTAGGTCCTATAGAAGACCTTCAGCCACTACCAGGCCCAAGACCCGATCCTGTTCACCCTCCACCAGGCTGTAAATTTCACCCTAGATGCCCTCATAGAATGGAAATATGTACAAGAGAGGCCCCTAAGCTAGTGAATATAGGAGACGAACACTACGTGGCGTGTCACCTATATCAGTGAAAGAAGTAAGCTCAAAATTAGTATAGGTGGCAGGCTACTAGACGTCCTTTAACTTCTCTCAACTCTGGTACCTTTTCTTCACATATTTTTTCTGCGTAAGGACACCTTGTGTTGAATTTACAGCCTGGTGGAGGGTTAATTAAGCTAGGTATTTCAAGGCTCCTTAGCTTAGGTAGTCCTCTCTTAGCCGCTAAATCGGGATCAGGTACTGGGACCGCCTGTATTAGTACTTGAGTATATGGGTGTAGTGGCTTTTGAATCACATTTTCTGTCTCGCCTATTTCCACAATATTTCCTAAGTACATTATAGCTGTTCTACCTTCTCTAGCAAAGTATCTAGCTATAGCTAAGTCGTGTGTAATAAAGAGGTATGCTGTCTTAAATTTCCTCTGGAGATTTAAGAGAATATCGAGTATCTCTATTCTAAGAGAAGCGTCTAGCATTGATACAGCTTCATCAGCTACAATGAACTTTGGTTGAACACTAATAGCTCTAGCTATAGAAATTCTCTGTAATTGTCCTCCGCTTAATCTACATGTAAATCTCTTAAAGAAGTCTTCAGGAGGAACTAAGCCAACTAACTCAAGAAGCTCCGCTGCCCTTTTAACAGCTTCTTTCCTATTTCTCGCTATCTTATACTTTAGTAAAGGTGGAGTAAGTTGTGAAAGAATATTTTTCATGGGATTTAGTGCTGAGTAAGGGTCTTGAGGTATAAGCTGAGCATTCCTCCTAAACTCCTCGTACTCTCTCCCCTTAAGAGACCATATGTCTTTACCCATGTATAGGATTTTACCTTCAGTAGGCTTAATTAAGCCTAGCAGAAGTCTTCCTAGAGTACTTTTACCACATCCCGATTCTCCTACAAGTGCCACTATTTCATTTTCTCTTATCCCTAAGCTAACTCTGTCAACTGCTCTAATATAGTGTTTCTTAGAAAATATTCCTTTAGCTACAGGGAAGATTTTTGTTACTTCCCGAGCCTCTATTGTAACACTCATAGTCTCACTCCTCTCTTAATCTAGGATTAAATATTTTATCTATACCACTACTTAAGAACACGAGCCCTATTTGCAGAATAATTATGGCCATAGAAGGCGCTAATACGTACCACCACCCTGTTCCAATAGTACCTGTATATGCTTGAGCCATATGAATCATAGCTCCCCAGTTTCCCGGAGAATAGGGTAGTAGTCCTAGAGCTAGTAATCCTGTATAGGCGTAAATTGCACCTATTGAGCTTAGCATGAAGTTTATAGCTATGTAAGGCATCATGTTGGGGAGAATTTCTTTAAATATTACGTGGAATCTGCCTAATCCGAGGCACTTCACTACTTCTATGTAAGGCTCTTTTTTAATAGCGAGCACCTGAGATCTTATAGCTCTAGCTAAACCAGCCCAGGAAGTTATACTTAGCAAAAGTGCTACTATAGGCTCTGTTACTGGAAGTCTTGACTGCATAAGCCATACAGCTATTATCATTAGTAGAGGAAAGCCGGGAATTGTTAAGAATATATCTGTAAAAGACATTAACACGAGGTCTACTTTACCTCCAATGTACCCTGAAGCTATGCCTATAACAGTTCCTAGTAGTACTGTAAAGAAAGCTGCTAAAAAAGCTACTCTAAGTACGGGAGGACCTCCATGAACTATTTGCGCAAAAATATCTCTTCCAGCAAAATCTGTTCCAAGGGGATGTTCAAGTGAAGGAGGCATAAATCTTTTCTCACGGTGAGGAGTCAGATCGAGAGGGACAATCATTGGACCTACAATAGCCATTACTACGTAGACTGAAACTATTATGAGACCTACAAGACTGGTCTTGCTTTTAGCTAGTATTCTTAAAGGAATATATATGTGTTCATAGAGAAAACTCTTAAGTTTAGCGCCCTTACTCATAGCCTCCACCTCTTCTTATTCTAGGATCAAGAACTCCGTAAAGTAGCTCAGCTATGAAATTAGAGACGACTACAGCTGTGATAATAAGTAAGAATCCTCCTTGAATTAACGGGTAGTCTCTAAAAGATAACGCTAAGCCTATTACTTGACCTACACCCGTGTAGGCGAAGTAAGATTCTATAAATACTGATCCTCCAAACATATATCCAAGACTTATTGCAAAACTTGTGAATAGTGGAAGTATAGCATTTCTCCCGACGTAAGTCCATGTTATACGCCTAGACTTAAGTCCTCTAGCTTCAGCTGCTATAACATAGTCTTCTCCAAGAACTCTTATCGTACTCCCTCTCATAGCTAAAGCCCAGCCGCCGAAGCTTGTTAAAACATAAGCCATCATTGGTAGAAATGCGTGGTAAAGTACACTTGATACGTACTCAAGAGTAAAACCTGGTTCTATTGTTATATCATAGCTACCTCTAGCAGGAAATAGAGGATATTGTATAGCGAGGAAATATAGTAAAAGTAGTCCTAGAATGAAATTAGGTATTGCTGAAGATATACTTGAAATAACCGAACATGCACCGTCAAAGAGACCTCCTCTTCTGTAAGCCATAAACATGCCAAGACCTATTCCTATTACGAAAGATATAGTCATAGAGATAGATAATAGAAAGACAGTCCATGGTAGAGCGTAAAGTAAACAGTCCAACACAGGAGCTCTTGAACAGTAGGTTACTCCCCAATTTCCTTGAAGAAGGTTGGTAATAAAGTCAAGATACTGTTTCCATATAGGCTCGTCTAAGTTAACATTATAAAGCGCATAAACCAACTCTTTTGCCTCTTCTTCAGAATACCCATAGGTATTCATATAGTATAAAATCATCATTTCAATGAAATTCCCTGGCATGAGTCTAATTAAGACAAAAGTTATAGTGAACGCTGTCCATATAGTTAATAGAGCTATTATCGCTCTTTTCACAATCCACCTCATACACTACACCTCCTCAAATATATGTAGTGTCGAGTATGTAATATATACTTACATAAAATAAATACTTTTCTTACCAAGAAAGATTGCTTTGCTCTCAACTTATGGACAGGACAACTAACAAGCCGTTCCAAAGTAAAGTTAAATAAGGTGCTATTACTCTATGGATTAGCTTGTATGTCTTAGAGTTTAGTGAGTCTACTGTACTGGTGGTCATTTAATAAGTTTTTCACAGAAAACTTAAGCTTATTATCATAGTGTATAACAGCTACTGTAACTTGATAGAAAGTTCAGCGTAAACAAGGATTACACACTTAATATTTACTAAGCCTAGCTTTAAAAATAGTTTAGGCGAAAAGCTAGAGAATAGTAATTAGTTTATACACTACTATAAGCACGCATAAAGCTAAACAAACATGTAACAAACAAGCTAACCGAATACTCTCTCTAGCTTTTCTACTACTTTCTCTTACATGTGAAGTAAGACCATAACTGCTCTTAAAGTTCAACTAACTACTTACCTATACTTAAGCTTTAAGAACATAACTACAAGCATAAGTAGAGCTATTAGCGCATACTCACATTTTATCTATACTATTTTACCTAAAAATCTATTACTTAAGGAAAGACTTGTGTATCTCTACACCACACACATTCACGCTTAAACCTCTACACCGAGAAAAAGGCTTAAGCTAAACATATTTTATACATGCCCCTAGAACTCAAGCCCCTCTACACTTTGTCTCAGACTTCTAGAATCTCTCAACAACACAGTACCCTCTTGACACACAAGGTATACCGTTCTTAGTAGACTTAATAAGTTAAACTACAGACAAAGCCTCGGGCAACAAGTCTAAATTAGGTAACCGATATGGGAAAGCAAATGAAGCACAAGGCAATGGTGTAAAAACAAAAATTCAATAATATTTTATGATATTTTAATATATGATAGCATATTTACTACTCTTTCTCCTCTGACGGCTTTCTTCTAGCAATAACTACCGTAGCAACGGCCAGTATTATTATTACAATACCTTCTACTATTGCTACAGCAGTTAGTGTTCCTATTTGACCACTTAAAGCTGATACTTGCTCTCTAAGTGTCTTTAATTCACTTGAAATAGCTGTTACAGCCTTATATGTAGCATTAACAGTTTCGTAAAGTCCTGCAGGAACTGCTGGTGCAGCTGGTTTAGGTGTAGGAGCTCTCCAGAGTCCTGAACACATTAGGAAGCCGTAGACGAAGCTTGGGTTGTTTCCTTGCTCGACTTGTATTGGCTTATAGTCTACGTATACTGCCCATCCTGCAGCACAGTCAATATGCTCGATATTCACGTTATTATAGAACTTCTTCTCATGTAACTGTAGTGCTGGTAAATAGTGGTTGGTTATATAGGCTAGTGCTTTAACTAATTCTATTGCTTCCTCCTTATCGTAAGTTACTACAAGTTTTTCAACAAGCTCGGTTGCATTAACCCATCCATGGTACTTTGATACCCCTTCAGGCACATACTGTATGGGGCTAAAGCCTAGTCCCTCTACATCAACAGTATAACTTATGTAGAATCTATTGTAGCTGTCCCATGGATGATATGTGCCGTATGTCCAGAAGTCTATTGCTAGCCAGAAGTCTCCTCTCTCTCGAATAGTTGTGCCCCACATACCCCAGTCTAGCTCTATTACCTTAGTATCAATACCAAACCTAGTTAACTGAACAGCAATATTCTCTGCTCCAGGAACCCATCCACACCAGCCTGCGGGCACATGTACAGTTAAAGTAAACTGCTCACCTGTAGGCAGATACCACTTACCGTCCTTCTTATAGAAGCCTAACTTCTTTAATAGTTCTTCAGCTTTAGCTGGATCATACTTATATTTATTGCACCATTTCTCTAGCCAATCTTTAGAGAGCCAGTTATATACATCTGATGGTGAAATACACACTGGCCACTCAGCTGGAATAACGCTCTCGGGACCCCACTCTACAGCTACTTCACAGTATTCATCTAAGTTAATAGCGTATGCTATTGCCCACCTAACTTCAGTTATGTTAAGTGGATATCTCTTACAGTTGAAGTAGAGGCAGTGTCCGTGTAGCCATGGACCAGTACACGTCCAGAAGGCAGGACTTCTCTTCATTGTCTCATATACGTCTTCACTCATACCAGTCCAAGTATAGTCAAATTTCCCTGCCTTTACTAGTGGCCAGCTAGCAGGGTCGCTTATTCTTCTATGCCAAATAATCTTATCCCATAGCCTATAGTCTTTTGTTCCACCGAAAACGAATTTGCCTTTAGGAGTCTCAAGAGTCCATGTAACACCTAAGTCTTTAACCCAGTAGTTTGGCCTAAGCTTATAGATCCACTCAGTGTCAGTAAATCTCTCGTACTCATAAGGACCTGTACCAATTATTTTATCAGGCTTATACTCTTGCAACTTCTTCTTAAGCTCATCCATATCTACTCCTTTAAGAGGTATACTACCCGGTACTTTGAGTCCTGGAGCAAACTGACCGTACTGAGCGTGAGATACCATTGTGAGTTTAGCTAGAAGCCACCATTTATAGAATAGTGGGGCAGGTCTCTTAACATATATTTTAACTGTATAGTCATCAGTTGCCTCTATTTTCTCAACGTATTTTAGGGGTCCCCATCCTAGGACCCATCTACACCAAAATGTCGTCAGAACGTCAAGTGCTGTGAATTCTTTACCATCGCTCCACTTAATTCCTTTACGTAGTTTAATAGTAATTATTATTTTATCTGTCGTAAATTCCTCACTATAGCTTTCAGCTAGCCATGGATAGAATTTTCGCTCACCTCTACTGTACCAGAATAAAGGCTCGAGTATCATGTAGGCGGGTCTGCCCTTATAGAAGACGTTCCATGTTCTCATTGTAGGCGGAGGCTCACATGGCTGCAAAATATGCAGGACTAGCTCTTCTTCTTGAGGAGCAGCTACAAGGGGTTTAAGAGCAGTAGTAGTTGTCGCTAATAGTAGTGCTAATATCATTAAATATGTTAAGAATTTATTTCCCTTAGTAGAATGGCTCATGTTTAGTATTTTCGAGCATAGATATTTAAGCTTTTACACATAAACACTGCTTCGGCATCAAAAACTTTATATAGTTTTATTAAATGGGAAAAATTTTATACTTATGATAAATTTATCTAATAAATAGATAAGTATTGAGGAAAAGTTAGGTGTACTTGCTCACTATTTTGTTAGCGCACTTGTAATGTTGTAGAATCAAGGATATTCCTACTTTTAAGCTTTTCATATTTTAGCATATTTTACTATAGCTGAAGTACGACAATTGAGGTGAGATACTTTCACATAAGTGTAGCCAATCTAATGATTTCCGGCGTTTTAGATTTAAATTATTTAAACTTAAATTAGTGTCTGAATTGATTAAAGAAATCGTATATAGGTTTTAAGAGCAAGTAACAGCTTTATGCTGAATTTATTTGCTTTAATGTTTTGCTTGATGGGGAGGATGTGTATTTTGATAAGTCTTGCTAGTAGTGAAAGAATTCTCATCTGTATGTAAACTACGCTCCCAAGCCCTCGACTTCAAGTACTATTCCTTCGCCTCCAAGAAAAAACTCTTCCATCCACCAAACTTTCTTCTTTTAAAGAAATAGGTTTTATGATTAGTATTTAATAGAATTGTTTAATATTTATTTTCAGTATAGCATAATCTGTATTGTCATGTACTATGCTTCAATACTATAGAAAACTATTAATGGTTCAAAATTTTTGATGATATTACTTCCTACATATCTTACTGTAGGGCACTCCTTATTACATATTTTGCATTTACTACATTTATCACGAATTACTCTAAAGCCTCCTATTAGAGAATCATATATTATTGCATTATTTGGACACCAGTTCACACAGGAGTAACACTTACTACATAGAGTTGCTCTTAAGGCTATGTGAATTATGTCAGTAAAGTCTTCTAAAACATTTTCTGTATTCTTTAACTCTATTTTAAGGAAGCTCCTGTATAATGATATTTTATTTCCTCGAGGTGAAGTAAACTCTAGCTTATCTTCTTTTAGAGAGTACTCGTCCACATATATTGGTAGAAGTGCTTCCACTTTCTTTAAATCTACTATTATGCTGAAGTATACTATTATACTATTTTTATCTTTTTTAACTCTACTAACATACTCTATTTTCTGGTTTTTCTCCTCCATTTCATCAATATTTAGCCCTAGTTTCTTAATGAATCTCTTCTGGTCTCCGGGAAGCTTTTTCCATCTCCACCAGCCGTATTTTACCCATTCTCCTGGAAGACTCCTTTTCTCAGCATATTTCATTAAGTATTTTTCCCATGGATCCCAGAGCTCGGGGTGAAGTGTTTTAACTGTGTTAAATTCTGCTAGTTCACACGCTGGGCAGAGCCAGCAGCCTATTCTATCAAGTCCTTGTGCGTAGAGAGCATTGTATGGGAGTTTTTCTTTGAAGACGTACAGCCATACTTCTAGAGCGCTCCAGTCTAGTATCGGTGATAGTAAGTAAACTTTGGGGAGCCACCTGCTTTTTTCAAAATACCTCTGCCTGTATCTCTGAATAGACTCGTATTTTCTTTGACCGACTATGCTTATTATTTCGCTTGAAGTAACTTCCCTGTAGGTTCTAGCTATTGGTGTTAGCTTACAGACTTTACAGCACCATCTGTAGTCCCGTGCGGGCGGACCATAAATCCAGAGCGAGTCGAAGAACCTGTTTCCCGCTGAGGCTACATGTAGTCTGAGTCCATAGAGCTCTGCCACTTTATCCACGTTCTCTAGAGTCTCAGGGAGCTCTAGCCCTGTATCATTAAATATTGCTTCATCTACACCCACAGAGTTCAAGGCTATGTGTAGTGTAACTAAGCTGTCCTTGCCTCCCGAGTAAGACACTATCGGGCGCTTACCAGAGTGCTTCTCTAGAGTCCTCTCAAGTATCTTCTTAGACCTCAACACAAGCCGCTCTAATCGAATAACATTTGCCTTAAGCAAATCTTCTACACTACTAGGCTTATTTAAGTAAAGAGGTTTTTTCGAAGACCAGTACTTAGCTACTCTAATACGCTTCCCCCGCAACTTCACTCCCACACCCTGCACTTCTCCATTCACCGTCACTAGCGCTACGTACTTCTCCTTTTCCTCAGGAAGATTCGCCTCAACTAAGCGGTCGCCGTGAATCTCATAGCCTTTAGCAAATCTAGGAAGATCTACTACCGCGTAATACCCTACCCTGTTTTCGAGAAGCCTAGCTACTCCATGATACATTGGCTTAAATCTCCACTTCCCTGAGACAGGATCATAGTACCTGTGCCCAACTATCTGTCCCTGAACTACTAC
>Ga0190367_1000466_pt1 | contig 29696 bp, 29 predicted proteins | sample 4872181011_MG_FD_171838 | JGI IMG/M metagenome (GOLD analysis project Ga0190367, IMG submission 171838) | Hydrothermal vent microbial mat bacterial communities from Southern Trench, Guaymas Basin, Mexico - 4872-18-10-11_MG | ecosystem: Environmental > Aquatic > Marine > Hydrothermal vents >...
GTCTAGGCTCATACTAGTGACATAAGCATTTCCCAATTCGAAGGGGAAGTGGGCATCGCTACCAGCGGTCATCAGTTTCTTCCTAGAGTTCTCACGGTATGCGGAAATGGCCTCTATATTTGGTTTTAAGCTGAGACATCTTGAATTGAATACTTCTATCCCATCTAATTCATTATAGAGAGATGCTACGCTACTTCTATGTGTGTCAAATGGGTGTGGAGCTATTGCTATTCCATCTTGATCTCTTATCTCGTCTATTACTTCATTAAACTCTCTAGACTTCACTTCTTCCTGAATAAATAGTGCTAGTACTTCTCCCTTATTGGTTCGTATCTCTTCTCCAATTACCAATAGGAGGTCTGTTGATTTCCTATCTATTATCTTTTTCAGAGCAAATGCTCCTTTTATCTCGTTATGATCCGTAATAGCTATCCCATTTAGCCCTTTCCTAATAACGATTTTTGGTATTTCACTCGGTTTGATCAAAGCGTCTTTAGAATAAATCGTGTGGACGTGTAAGTCAAATTTATAGTAATCTCCAGCAGTATGGTGCTTTTCTTCACTATTAATTTGTGCATGTCTCTTATTCAACTGAGTTATCCCTCCTGGCGGCTTGTAGTGAATTGCCTAGATGGGGTAAACGATATATATCTGGAGGTCCGACCTATCGGCAGAGGGGTGCCAGGGGTAGCCGGGCTGTGTCTGGCTACTCCACAATTTTTAGAGCATATCTAGATATTCCCTTACTTTTTCCTTGGGAAACCTGAGATACACTTCCCTAGCCCTAGTAGACCCTGGGAGAGGCCTTAACTCTACGAGTCTATACCACTCTAGTCTCTGCAGTAGTTTCCTAAAGTGTTGAGGAGTTCTGCTAACTTCCTCGGAGAATAGCTCATACAGCTCTGGAGTAGATATTCCCTCCTCACTTTCAGCTATTTTCCTTAGAAGAGTTCTCTCCTCCTCATCCAAGCTATGTAGGAGTATCTTCATGCTGATGTACTTCGCCTCCTTGAATGCTTCCTTTATCTCTCTGGTTCCTACCCTCTCTTTTCCTCTGTTCTCTGCTATTATTCCTGCTCTTCTGAGAATTTCAAGTCCGACTCTTACGTCTCTATTTTCATTGTACGAATAATGAGATGCTAATCTAATAGCTTCGTCTTCAATCTTTCCAGGTAGGAACGCCTCTCTCGCTCTATTCCTGAGTATCTCAGTTATCTCCTCTAGTTCGTATGGTGGAAAGTATATTTCTCTACCCATGTAGCTCCTCAATCTCGGGTCTAGATCTTTTGGAGCAGTTGCTTCATTCATTATGCATATTATTCCAATTTTAGCTTCCTCTTCGAACTCGTTGAATCTCAAGAAATTATATAAGATTTCCTCTCCGTTCTTAGTCCTTAGGAGTGCATCTATCTCATCCAATGCTAGTATCACACCAATGTCCTTAGCCCATTCTCCTATTGCTGACAAGTATTTCTCCCTAGATGCCTTTGGCGGTCTTCTCCCTGTTATGGACCTCACCACTTCAGAGAGAAGCTGAGAGGGAGATGGATGGAAGAAACAATTCACATAGGCAGTTTTTACTTCTCCCACTTCTTCCTCTGCTATTCTCTTAAATAGGAACTTAACACCTCCTGTTTTCCCTGTAGAAGTTGGACCTATGCATAGACAGTTAAATGGTCTTCTTCCAGTGAATATGGGTCTCACTGAGTCAGAGATTTCTCTGAGTTGCCCTTCTCTATGAACAAACTTCTCTGGAACGTATTCGAATGTGAGCGCTTCCTCTCTCTTGAAGACCTCACTCACGTATTTCCCTGGAGTCCAAAAGGAAACGGTAGTATAGATAAACTTATTTATCATGTTAGAGTTGACGTGGGGTAGGTGTGTTGGTTGAAGGACTCGGGACTCCTGATTTCCATCAGAGACGACGTCTTTACACTCTTGATAGATGGGAAACTAAGAGAAGTAACACTAGATGACGATAGCTTGAGGTTCCTTAGGTATATTGTCTTTGAAGAACTGTTGTCCGAGGGACATAATGAATTCCATCTTTCGACTTTATTTTTCTCGAGAAATTTAGATGAAGATGACCTTAAACTCTTCGAAGAGAGAATGAAAGTTTACGGAAGAGAAGTTCCGATCGAAGTACATCTAATTACGTCAGGAAAGGAAGGAAGGGTTTTAGTTAGGATAGAAGAGAAAATTTCTTACGAAGAATTCTGTGCCTTGGAGAATCTGCTTTCAAAAAAGATCGAAAAAATTCTAGAAGAAGGTAAAAAACATTTGGAAAGTCGTTATCGTGCAAAAATACTTGGGTCCTCAATAGAAAATCACATAGTGAAACTTTACCCACTCATAGGCAGATCCGTGAAATTAGAGAGGGTGTCTGAGATTGGTTGAGGTAATGTTTTCAATTGAGTTCGAGAGTGCCTTGCCTTGGAAGAGATATTTCGTATCAGAATTAGGGACGATCTTCAGAGAATTGTTCATAGTTGGTGTAGCACTATCTGGAAAGTGTGTTTCTGACCCAGCAGGAGTTTTCCATCTGACTTCTGAGTTGAATTTGCCTCGAGGAAAAGTTGTCTCGATATTAGGCAAGGTTGTGAGAAGAGGTGGGATTAATCTAATAGAGCCCGTCGAAGTCCATTTGGTCGGTACGTCCTCCTATGCGTCTTGGTGTCTAGAGACTCTAAGGCAAACAGTTAAAAGGATAAAGAGGGTTGAGGAGAGCGACCCAATTGGGGGTGCATGGGAAGAGATAGAGAGGAACAAGTACTTGAGACTAATTCGAGATTTGATGTCTTGGAGGATCACGGATGGAAATACGTGGAATAGAAAGGAAATTACTCTACGAATTGAAGTCACTCAAGGTAGCGGAATTAGAGCAGTTGTCAAAGGCATTGAACGAGGACATAGCGTCAGTGATGAGAGCTTCCAAAGAATTAGAGAACAAAGGATTAGTGAAATTGCGTGAAGAGTGGAAACGAGTCATTACAACAACAGAAAAGGGCAGAAAAGCATTGGAAGAAGGATTTCCAGAGAAATTGCTTGTTTTAGGTATCTTAAAGAGTGAAACAAACGAGTTAGAGAAAATATTGAATTTAGTCGGAAGAGAAGCAAATATAGCTCTAGGTTGGGCTATCAGGAGAGGATGGGTGAAAATAGAAGAGAGAAATGGCAAGAAGACAGTAGCACTAAGTGTAGAGGATCCGAGAAAATTATTAGACGAGGAAACCGAGGAGGAAAAGCTTCTTAAGTTTGTTTCCAAGTCAGAAGAAGTTTCTTTGGATGATATTAAGTCAAAAACTAGTGAAACTGCTCTGAATAACCTCAGATTGAGAGGATTGATTAGTGAATACAAGAAAAGAATTTGGTATGTAGAGATAACAGAGGAGGGGCAGAAACTCGTAGAGCGAGGAATTCCGGAATCAGAAAAAGGTTTAAGCGAGATTACACCGCATGTGATAAAGAGTGGAGTATGGAAGAAAATTGGATTCAAGAAATATAAGGTAGAAGCAAGTGGTCCAAAAATATATCCTGGGAAGAGACATCCACTTAGAGAAATAATAGACAAAATAAGGAGAATATTCCTAGAAATGGGCTTCAAGGAGGCGAGAGGACCGATAGTGGAGTCCTCCTTCTGGTGTTTCGATGCCCTTTTTCAGCCTCAGGACCACCCTGCCAGAGAGTTGGCAGATACCTTCTACCTAAAGGGATTGGAATCCAAACTCCCAGAGAGGGATCTCGTAGAAAAAGTTAAAAAGACGCACGAAAATGGATGGATAACTGGATCGAGAGGTTGGAGATACGAATGGAAGGAAGAGATAGCTAAGAAGAGTGTTCTGAGAACTCACACTACTGCAGTATCTGCTAGGTACTTGCAGAAAGTCAGTCCTCCATCGAAAGTATTCTCAATTGGAAAAGTATATAGAAACGAGAAAACTGATTGGAGGAGACTGCATGAATTCTTCCAAGTTGAGGGAATAGTAGTAGATGAGGAAGCTACTTTCAGAGATCTTCTTGGTTATCTCTCCACGTTCTTTAGGAAATTGGGATTCGAGAAGATTAGATTCAGACCTGCTTACTTTCCATATACCGAGATAAGTGTTGAACCAGAGGTATACGTCGAGGAGAGAGACACTTGGTTAGAACTAGGTGGAGCCGGCATATTCAGACCAGAAGTAACTGAACCCTTCGGGATAGACTGCCCCGTACTCGCCTGGGGATTAGGACTAGAGAGACCGATAATGCTCATACTGGGAATGAGAGACATAAGGGACTTCTATAAAAACGACCTTAATTGGATTAGGGAACTTCCATATAGGATTCTAAGGGGTGTGTGAGTGGCTACGCTTAAGTTCAGCTACAGTGACCTAATGGAACTACTCGGAGAGGAGATTCCCATTTCAGAGGTAGTGGAAAGTCTGACGATGATGGGGGTCCCTGTAGAGGAGGTCAAAGGAGACGAAATAGAGGTAGAGGTCTTTCCGAACAGACCAGATTTGTTGAGCGTAGAAGGTATAGCTAGAGCTCTCAAGGGGTTCTTGGGAATAGAGACGGGTTTGCCCTCGTTCAGAGTTACTTCAGGAGAGATAAAAGTGTTTGTGAGTGACTCCGTCAAGAAGATTAGACCATACATATCATGCGGTGTCATAAAAGGTGTAGACCTTGGAAGAGAAGAGACAATAGTCTCCTTAATGCAAATGCAAGAGAAACTACATGAAACTATCGGAAGGAGAAGGAGAAAGGCATCAATAGGAATATATGACCTAGACAAGATTTCACCTCCTATATACTACAAAGTAGTAGGTCCAGAAGAAGTTAGGTTCGTTCCACTGGACTCTTTCGAGGAAATGTGTCCCAGAGAGATAATCGAGTCCCACCCTAAGGGCATAGAATACGGCTGGATACTCTCTGACCTAGATAAGTATCCATTGCTAGTCGATTCTAATGGAACTGTGCTTTCCATGCCGCCAATAATAAACAGTGAAGAGACCAAAGTAGAGGAAAATACAAAGAACTTATTCGTAGATGTTACAGGGACGCATGAAGAGACTGTGAGCCAAGTTCTAAACATAGTCTTGACGTCCATTTCAGAGAGAGGAGGTGTTATAGAGTCCGTAATAGTGAGAGACTGGAGGGGAGAGAGAACTAGCCCTGATTTGTCACCACTGAAAATCAATTTGAGGAAGAGTTATGTGGAGAAGTTATTGGGTATTGAACTAAAGGTGAGTGAGATAAAATCCTTGTTGGAAAAAATGAGACTTGGTGTTTCTGATGACTTGAGCGTACTAGTTCCTGCGTATCGAGTAGACGTTCTTCACGAAATAGACCTAGTAGAAGAGATAGCAATAGCATATAATTACATGAAGTTCGAGGCCAAACTTCCGGAGAAAATGACATTAGGAGAGGAAGATCGAATAGAATCATTTTTAGATTTGGTGAGGGACGTTCTCATTGGCCTCGGATATCAAGAGGTAATGACGTTCTCTCTGACCAACGAGGAAATTGTCTTTAACAAGTGCATGGCCCCTAAAGTGAAATACATTGAAATAATGAATCCCAAGACGGAGAAGTATCGAATAATAAGGCCTTGGATATATCCTGGCCTAATAAAGGTGCTAAGCAACAACAAGAGTTCTACTTTCCCGCAGACGATATTCGAAGTGGGAGAGGTAGCATATCCAGACGAGGCTGAGGAGACTGGCGCTAAAATCGAAATACACTTGTGCGCAGCAGTTACTCATCCAAAAGCTGGATATACTGAAATTAGATCTGTTCTAGATGTGCTAATGCGTGAATTTGGTGTTGAACTTCAGGTGAGACCGAGAGACTTTGCTGCATTCATCCCCGGAAGATCTGGGGAGATAATCCATAAAGAGAGGCAGGTTGGGTTTATAGGGGAAGTACATCCGGAAGTGCTTGTCCTGATGGGGCTGGAAAACCCTGTCGCTTTGTTCGAGCTTAATCTCTCAGAAATATTCGAGGGGAGTCTTTAGCTCATTGGATTTCACATTTACTTGACTTCATCGCCCTTCTTCTCTTCCCTTTCTTATTATTCTCACTTCCTCTGTCGCGAGAATGGCGTTCGGAAGTATCAGGATGTCCCCTTCCTCTGTTCTTATCGTTGTGTTGAGAATTCCAAGATCTTCCACTGTCCCTCTGTATCCTCTGACCTCTATTTCATCCCCTATGTCTATTTTACCTCCGAATGTCTCGTATATTCCATACATTATGCTCTGACCAACTTCTCTGAGGCCGAGGCCTATTCCGAGTGCTAGCGCCAAACCGACTGAGCCGAAGAAGGCCGCGAATATTATGTAGACTATTTGTATGGATGAGGATGGAAGTATGAGAGACAGGAACACTACTCCAACTACTGAATAGAGGACGTATCTCACTATGGATTCCATTAGTTGAGGATTCTTTATTCCTCTCGAAGACATTGTGCCGGCAAATGTCTCTGAGAAGAGATCTACTATAGTTACCCCAAGGAAAAGTACTATTATTGATCCTATAACTTGTGGTATGTACTTAAATGCGTCTGAAATGAATTCTTCAAGCACATCTATTTCCAAGGCGTATATAGTCAGCAATATAGCTATAGCGTAAATGGACCATCTCACTATCCGTGAAACGAAGGAAGAAGGAGTAGTTTCCATTCTCTCTAGTATCTTACTCATTCTCGTTTTAGAAACGTATTCATCCAATCCGACTTTCTTAAGAATTTTCGAGGTTATTACTCCAAGTACCTTTCCAATAATAAAGCCAGCAACGAGTATTATTAAGGCTGTTATCAGTTTGGGGGAATATTGAACTATTTGCCTCGAGAAGTTATCCCAGACATCGCTAAGTATCCTCTTAACGTTTTCCATTACAATAGAGATGAGGGGGGGCATTATCTATCCCTCTTCCCCTCTATAAATTCCTCGAGCATTTTCCTCGCCTCTGGGTCGGGATACTGCTTTGGAGGGTGCTTCATGAAATACGCAGATGCTGAATACAATGGTCCACCTATTCCTCTGTCTAAAGCTATCTTTGCACATCTTATGGCGTCTATTACAACACCAGCACTATTCGGACTGTCTATGACGCTTAATCTTAGCTCTATTATTATGGGGGCGTCTCCGAACTTTCTTCCCTCTATTCTTATGTAGGCTACCTTGTTATCTCCTAAGAACTCCACGTAGTCACTTGGACCTATGTGCATGGGCACTTCATATGGTATGAGAGACTTCACTGCTTCCGTCTTGCTTATCTCTTTAGATTTCAATCTTTCTCTTTCTAACATGTTCAAAAAGTCTGTGTTTCCGCCTACATTGAGTTGATATGTCTTCTCTATTTTCACTCCCCTTTCTACGAGGAGTTTCACTAAACTTCTGTGGACTATCGTAGCTCCAACTTGACTTTTCACATCATCTCCTATGATAGGAACTTTCTTTTCCTCGAACCTTCTCTGGTAGTCTGGATTAGATGCTATGAAAACTGGCATTGCGTTTATGTAAGCTGTACCTGCCTCTAAAGCTTGTTCAGCATAGAACTTAGCTGCCCTTTCTGCTCCCACTGGGACGAAGTTTACTAAGACGTCTGTTTTAGTTTCCTTTAGTACTTGTGAGACATCAACAGGCTTTTGATTGTCACTTACTTTTATTACACCCTTTAGATATCTCCCTAAACCATCTAGAACTGGACCTTTCATCACTTCAACTCCGAGGTTTGGTACGTCTGAGAACTTCATTGTACAATTCGGCTCCGTGAATATTGCCTCCGAAAGATCCTTTCCTACTTTATTGGCATCTATGTCGAATGCTGCACTGAACTCTATGTCCTTTATTCTGTATCCTCCAAGCACTGGATGCATCAAACCTGGTATGAAATCGTCCTCGGTGGCGTCCCTGTAATAGAAAACCCCTTGTACTAATGATGAGGCACAGTTACCTACTCCAACTATTCCTACTCTAATCTTGGCCATTAAAACCCCTCCTGACCCACATTTCCTCTAGTCTGGCTAAGAGTTATATATTCGACATATATACTTTATCCCCAGTCCGAAGTGCTCGAACCGTCTCTGAAAATCCCTCAGTCGCATTAAAGGAAGTTAAACTGGCATTCAGGAGAGATCAAAGAGCGGGGGAGTTAAATTGGAATTAGGGGGTAGTGTTAGATGCTTAGTAGCCAGAACCTTGTCTAAGCTACTTGATATGGCTATAGACCCAGAAGATACAGGAAACTTGGAGAGATACCTAGAAGCTCTGGGAAATAGTGCCTCAAAATGGAAATTTCCTGTTCTTATCAAGAAAAAAATGCTGTGGCTTATTCTCAGGATAATTGACGAGAAAATAGATATCGAAGATAGGATACAATTGAGGAAAGGTGCCTTTATTGTTAAAAGTCTATCGAAAGGAGGCAAGTGGAGGCCATATCTCGGAATAGTCGGGTTGAGTGGGGAGTGTAACTTCAATTGTAATTATCCGTTTCCCGAGGGAGACGTTAACGCTTTCAGAGTGATAGAGATCCTAGATAGGATAGGAGTGTCATCCATCTCTTTCTGCTGCGGTGAACCTCTAGCTAGGAGGGAAATATCTGAATTAGTGAGACTCTGCTCCGAGAGAGGAATAAAGACTAATGTTCACACGAACGGGAAAAGACTCAATACTAAGCTGGCAGAAGAGTTGAGAGATGCTGGGCTGAACGAAATTGAAATATCCCTAAATAGTCACAGGTCTTCAGTGCACGACGCAATCTCTAAAGTCCCTGGCTCATATGATCGGGCCCTAAGAGCAATAAAGACGTCCAAGGAAGTTGGTCTTACTGTTAAGGTCTCCTTAACAATCACTTCGCTAAATATTGGGGAACTCATGGAGACTATTGAATTCGTTGAGGGACTTGGAGTTGATGGAGTGAACCTCTACAGTTATATACCAAGAAACGAAAGGGACGAGCTCTTCGTCCCAGAAATAGGGAGAATATCTTCTTCTGGAAATCCTTGGAGCCACAAGCTGGATAAAATAGACCTTCCTTGGTGCAGAGGGTGTCCTGCTCTAGAACAGATGATATACGTTTCCCCAACTGGGGAGGTTTCCCCGTGTCCGTTCTTACCAACTGAGCTAGGATTCGAGGAGCTGTCCAATTTAGACTGGGCAGAACTAAGAAAGAAGTTTTCTTATATAGAAGAGAACTCATGTAAATTTTGTGAGAGCTTTTCTTCCTGTGGAGGGTGTAGGGCTAGAGCCCTTTCCCTCAGAGGTGACGAGGCAGAGATAGATCCAATATGTCCGAGGGGTGTAGAGCTTGTTCAGAAGACCAAAGGGGACTAGAGACTTTCTTCCAGAGGACATGAAGTTTAGGAGACACATAGAGAAAATCATCCGGAAAGTATTCGAATCTTATTCCTATGAGGAAATACTAACCCCAACCTTCGAATATTTTGATTTAATAGCTGAGAAGTCTGGGGAAGAAATAAGGAGAAGTGTTTATGTCTTTGAAGACAAGGGGGGTAGGACCCTAGCTCTTAGGCCAGAAATGACTGCTCCGATAGCTAGGGTAATAGCAAACGAGCTGAGATCCAGACCAAAACCTCTGAGATTGTATTACATAACAAATGTGTTTAGATACGAGGAACCCCAGAGAGGTAGATGGAGAGAATTCTGGCATGCCGGGGTCGAGCTAGTAGGTAGTTCCAGAGTAGAGTCTGATGTAGAAGTAATTTCCCTTGGATGCGAGGTTTTAGAGACATTGGGATTTAAGTACTACGTCAAATTGGGTGATGTCAGTGAGATCAGGAATGTTCTATCCGAAATTGGTGTAACAGATGAGAGAGAGCAGAACCTCATTCTATCTATGATAGATAGGGGAGGAGACTATTCTTCATATTTGGAAAGCAAAGGATTTGATCCAAGAGCGCTGAACGAACTGTTCTCTACTAGAGAGGTAAATACCGAAAAAATCAGACAGGTATTGAACCTAATAGAGGACAAGTTCTCTGACAGAGTAATGGTAGATCTCAAGCTATCTAGGGGGTTGGACTACTATACTGGACTGGTCTTTGAGTTCTATGTCGAAGGACTAGATGTGGCCGTTGGCGGTGGTGGAAGATACGACAAATTAATAGAGACTTTCGGAGGACCAAGACTACCAGCTGTGGGTCTTGCATTTGGATTGGACAGAATAGAATTGGCTGCTAAAGAACGCAATCTAATCTCGGAGTCAGAAGTCATGAAAGCTATTGTAATACCTCTATCGGAGAAATGTGTCAAAAAAAGTTTTGAGATATCTTCTGCTCTAAGAGAGCTTGGAATAATCACAGAACTTGAAGTCATGGGGAGAAAACTGAACAAATCTCTCTCGTATGCGTCTGAAAAAGGTATTAGATTCGCACTAATACTAGGTGAAAAAGAGCTAGAATCAAATACCATAACTGTCAAGGACTTAAAAAAAGGAGAACAAGAAGAAATTGAGTTGGGAAAGCTCAAAAAATATTTTAAATCGATTACTCGAGATACCGTTTGTACTTCTCTATGAGCCTACTTACAGCGACCTCTACTATTTCCCTTATGTTCGAGTACCTTCCACTTGCCACCAATTCGAGCATCTTCTTGTAGTCTTCCTCGAATACCTCTATCTCCACCATGCTGTGTTTTGGTAGAATTGGGTGATTCAGTTCTATGTTCTTCCTAGTGTCCATTGATAGCATATCGTAGTTCTTCTCTAGCATTTCTCCTATAGCTACTATGATTACGTCATTTAGGCTCATATTCCATTCCTCCGCTATTTTGCATAAATGTTTGTATTCCTCTTCCGATATTTCGAGAGTTATTACTTCTTCTCGGGAGTAAAGGGTCAAGCTTCCACCCCCATAGGCTCAAACAAAGGGTTCATTTCAGACACCACTTGGGCTCATTACGGGTTCAATATGGGTTCAAAAGGTAATAAAAGTTGGGTCCGCACTTCATATAATGGACATAATACTGGGATATTAATGGGATATCTCGTTGGTATATATACGATGCGGAAATGTCAAAAGGTCTTTATCTTGCCTTTGACTATCATTTCAGTGAGTTTCCAAATTTCATTCAGGTTGTCTTTAACTATTTCTTCAGATTCCCTGAGGATTCTTTTTCTGTTTTCTATGTCGTAATCTAATATTTGCACACTTGCATTCTCTGGCTGATTTATCGGGCTCCCTATTCTGCTCTGAAGTCTGACATATACTTCTAGCGCTCCAGTCTCACTGTGAATCTCTTCAGCGATCTTGTGAGCCATGACATTGTAGAGCTTTCCGATGTGGCTTACGGGATTTTTACCACAGGCTGCTTCAAGTGACATGGGTCTGAATGGTGTTATCAAACCATTTACTCTGTTGCCCCTACCTGTGGATCCGTCATCTCCTGCTTCAGCAGAGGTGCCAGTCACAGTTATGTAAACTACTCTCTCTTCTTCATCGGCTGCATTAATAACTACTTCTAACTCTTTGTCGCTTCCAAGTATTTTCTTCGCCTTTGAGATTGCTATCTCTCTTACTTTCTCCTTAGCATCATAATACTCCTCATAACTGCTCAATTGAGAAGACACCATGGCAGAAGCTATTGTCAGAGAGTACTTGTCTCCGTTCCTAGTTCCCATTACCTTTATGTCCTCTCCCAGTGATGGCACTCTCCTCTTGCTACTGTCTGAATTCAACTCCATCTCCACTTCCAGTACTGTCTTCTCCAATGGTGTCATTGGAGCAAAACCTACGCCAAAAGACGTATCGTTTGCTCTTGGCACATCTCCTCCCAATTTGAATAACTCTCTTAGATCTATTGATCCAGGTCTTATCATAGGAGATATCTCAACGTGTTCCTTCGGGTTCAGGAACCTAACTGTATCGTCCAGATATTTCACTGCGACTTCGTATGCTATTTCATTCACAGGTATTTCTTTTCCGTTGTATTCAGTAGTTGCTCTCCCGGCTAATAAAACATATATTGGTTTAGTGACTTTTCCCCCTCCTATCTCGGGTTCGGCTTCTCCTCCAACTATTTGGACGTGATCGGTATTGTGATGTAGTATTTCACCGAACTCTTCCATATACCTGAGAGACAGTGTCCTGCTTATCTCCTCTGCTATCCCATCTGCTAGACTGTCTGGATGACCTATACCCTTTCTCTCAACTATCTCTACTTTCTGAGAAGTTACTGGATCTCTGTTAAGAAACTCAACGGTTATCATCTCCCTCCCCCGCCACACTTCCTAAGAAATAAATTTATACTTTTTCCGGTAATGTATAAGCGAGATTTATATGGAGGGTCGGAGTTGCGGGTGCCAGGACCTGAGGAGATAAAAGAACTGAGGAAAAGACTTGGGATTACTCAGAAGGAGTTAGCTGAACTAGCTGGAGTGAGTCAATCTCTCATATCTCAAATAGAGAAGGGAAAAGTTGATCCTAGAGTGTCTACCATTAGGAAGATAATAAATGCTTTAGAAAAGGTGAGCGAACCGAGAATTACAGCTTCTGACATAATGACGTTTCCAGCAATATGTATAGAAGCTAGGAAGAGTGTCAAAGTCGCCATGGAACTAATGCTTGGTTCTGGATTTTCTCAATTACCAGTTATAGATTTTGGCAGAGTAATAGGAAGCATTTCGGAGGAGACTGTGCTTAAATTACTCAGTGAGGACAGAGGCGGATTAGAAAAAAAGGTAGAAGAGGTAATGGACCCTCCATTTCCCATAGTAGGACATAATGCGGATTTAGATTTGGTCTTAGAACTCTTAAGGAAGAATCATGCCGTTCTAGTAAGCACTAGGAACGACTTCGGTATAATAACTAGGGCTGACGTAATAAGATTTTTCAGTAAAGTAGAGTGATATTAGGAGCGCTAGTACAGTCCGGAGCTCGGAATTTCCTCTAGAGAAAATTTCAATAGTTCAAATGTCCTTTCCAGATCCTTCTTGTACACTAGCTGATTTGGGGAGTGTATGTATCTAGTGGGAACGGAAACTATCCCGGATGGGATTCCGCTCCTAGTTATGTGTATCCTGCCTGCGTCTGTCCCTCCATATGCGGGTTTCTTTATTTGATAGTCTATGTTGTTCTCCTCCGCCACTCTCTTCAGGAACGAGAAGATCTCTGGGCTTACTATTATTCTCTTGTCCATAATGGTTATTGCCGGTCCTAATCCTATTGAAGTTGGGCTTTCCTCTTCTCTGACTCCTGGAAGATCTCCTGCAGCGGTAGCCTCTACTACTAGAGCTATGTCTGGATTAATGCGGTATGCCGCCACTCCAGCTCCTCTGAGGCCTACTTCCTCCTGAACTGTGAAGACGAAATTCGTCTCAAAGTCCACGTCTATAGCTTTAGCTAGTTCTATCAGGAGTAATACACCAACTCTATCGTCAAGCGCTTTCCCTACTACGAAGTCTCCTATGTCCCTAAATTCTGAGTAGAGTGTTCCAGTACACCCGATTTCTATTCTTTCTAGGACTTCTTCCTTGCTCATGCCTATGTCCAAGAATAACTCAGATATCTTAAATGCCTTTTCCATCTCCTTTCTACTTTGGATGTGTGGTGGTTTCGACCCTACGACTCCTTCCAGTTTCTCTCCATTCTTGTCTATTAGAATGGCTCTCTGAGATGGAAATACCCTCGGATCCCATCCACCTACTAGTTCTATCCTTATGAATCCTTTTTTGTCTATGTGCTTTACCATGAACCCTATTTCGTCCATGTGTGCCGATATCATTACTCTAGGATGTCCCTCCCCAACCTTTAGATACAAATTCCCGATGCTATCTTGTTCTATTTCACCTAGCCCATCTATTTCACTTCTTATTAGGTTTCTGACTAAATCTTCGTGTCCCGACACTCCTATTTCCTCTGATAACTTCTTAAGTAGATGGAGGTTTATCCCTCCCAAGCGCTCACCCATCGTGTATTCGTGAGATGTATTGAAATGCCTGCACCATACCTAGGTCCGATCAGAACGTGGTGGTGTCCTGAGTGTAACGTTCCGGTATTGAAAGAGAAATGCCCATCTTGTCGATCCAGAGCAGAGAAGTTGGAGGTCACTCCGCCTGGAGAGATTAAATTCGCCTCCGAGAAAGAGATAAGGATGATAAACCGAGTAATTGAAGAGAAATTTGGTGTGACAATACTAAGAAATGAACTAGTTCTTTTAAATAAGCTTCCAGCTACTGATAAAGCGTATGAAGTCATAGTAAATGGAAGAAGAATACTTCAAGTACACTTCCTCCCTGAAAGTGGATGGATTCCAAAGCTCAAACCGGAGGGTGGACAATTAATCTATAATTTGGGTGGTAGGGGATGGATAATTGCTGATGGAAAGGCGTCTGAATCGATAGTCTCTAAGGGAGTAAATTTGATGGCTCCAGGAGTGACTGATGCTCATCCGTCTTTGAAAGTTGGAGATGAGGTCTATGTATTGAATCCGGCTGGGAGAGTAATAGCCACTGGGACTCTCAAAGAAGTGTGGTCCTCTGTGAAGAGGGGTGTGGTTGTTAAGGTTAGAGATAGTTGGGAGGCTGACGACATTTTCGACAAAGAGAGCTCATTAGAGGCTGCAGTAGAGGCCAACGAACCCATTCTAAAGGAGGAAGCAGAGCTCAGTGTTTCCTTTATTCAGAAGACTTTATCTTTTGTAAAAAAGGACGTTACTGTGGCATTCAGTGGAGGCAAGGACAGTCTCATAGTTTTAGATCTCGTTTCAGAAGTCATCGATCCGAAAGTCATATTCACCGACACCGGGATAGAATATCCGGAGACAGTTAAATACGTAAAGAGCTTCTCAGGAGACTACGATATTCTAGTAGCAGATGCCGAGGATGGTTTCTGGCGTGGATTCGAAATACTTGGTCCTCCTGCTAGAGACTACAGGTGGTGTTGCAAGGTTTGCAAATTGGGTCCCACCAATAAACTCCTGAAAGAGGTTTTTCCTGATGGATGCATAACCTTCGTTGGACAGCGTAGATATGAGTCCTCAAAGAGAGCTAAGCAGAGAAGAATATTTACCAATCCGTGGATTCCACTCCAGATAGGGGCTAGCCCAATAAGAAATTGGTCTTCACTTCAAGTATGGCTTTACATCTCATGGAAGGGGCTCAGGATAAACCCCTTGTATCTGGATGGCTTTGACAGGGTCGGATGTTGGCCTTGTCCATCTTCCGACATGTGGGACTTCGAGATGCTCAAAGAAAGACATCCAAATCTACTTAAGAAATTAGAAAATGAACTCTCCAAGTTTCTGCCAGAGGAGGACATTAAAAGTGGGAATTGGAGATTTCTTAGAAAGAGATCTCCGTTAAAATTCTGGGAAAGAAATTTAGAGAGATGGATCTCACTCTTATCAAACGAGTACTATTCAAAGAGATTCAACAATTTGCTGAAATCGATAAGAAAGAATTCAGAGAGCATTAGAATAGATCATCGTCTATCACTTCGTGATGAGAGAGAGATATTGTGGATATTGGCCAAAGCGGTGAGTTGCCTAGGTTGTGGATCCTGCTTAGGAAAATGCCCTACTGGGGCTCTAGGGCTCGGCGCAGATGGAAAAATTGAAATATCCGAACATCTGTGCACTGGTTGCGGTAAATGTCTTAGACCTTGTCCCCTAATAGATTACTCGGAGGTTCATGCATGGACCTACTGAAAGAAGCTTATGAGTTAGTTAAAGCCTCCGGAGAGAAAGGGATACTGCAGAGTGATCTATGGAAGGCTCTTAAAGTTAGTAGCAGAGAGGGGTCAAGAATTGCTCTAAAACTTGAGAGGGATGGACTGATATACAGGAAAAGAGTTCTACATCAAAGTAGATGGACCTACAGACTATTTGCTGTCGAAAGAAGAGAGGAGTGGGGGCCCTGCCTAGTGTGCCCGGAGTTGAAGGAGTGTGGAAAGAAGGTTGGAGTGAACGTTAGAGAGTGTCCAAAACTTGAAGAGTGGCTTCTCAGGATTTCAGGATCCTTAGATGATGGATCGGAGAAATGAAAGACTTTTTCCCTGTTATGTGTTCGTACTCGTGATGAGCCGAATATGATGCGGTTCCCTTGAATATTACTCTTTTTCCTTCCAACTTCCCTACGAGTATCGTTTGCTCCTCGGGGTCCATGACTATTTTAAGCCCCCTTCTAAACTCGAATTCAACTATGTATGGTCTAGATACTATTTCCCTTTCCCTCTCTCCACATTTCTCTATTCTCCTTACATCTCCCTCCTTTCGAATAAGTATTGGGTCTTCCAGAACATATATCTCATCTATAGTCTTCCCTTTTCCACTTTCATCTAGAATCGTGTTCTTGTTTAATACCGCAATGACTTTGTCCTCCCCTAGAACGCTCCATGACCCACCTCTCTCTATCGCAGAGATTAAAGCCATATGAGACTCCGGAGAGGCCCCTATGTCTCTGAGTATTTTCCCAAGGGATGCTAGGAAGATGAATCTATTCCTCACATCTTGTTCTGCAACTTCTTTTATTTCATTCGGAAGGACTATCCTTACTTCTTGGTTTTCCTCTATTTCTCCCCTCAGGACTACATCATCTACTATTAGCATCGCTCCACCATCTGTCAATATTCCACCGACTTTTTCCACTAGACCCTTAGAGAACTTGAGTTTTTCTCCCCTATCTGGACGGACTTCTAGCTCCCCTAACATTCCTCTAACAACAACCACTACCCTCGCCCCCTTGCACTCCTTTTTCCTTTCCACGGGAATCATTCTATTATAGCGTGTCTTTTCCTCAGAGTCTCTTCCTCCATCCCTTTCCTAGACATCAACTCAGCTACTATAGCATCGAAGAAGACCATTGCAGTTATCTCGAATAATGTGCCAAGCGGTGCTATTTTCCATTCGGCATTCTTTCTATATTTGTTTCCTCCCTTGAGGGTTATTATTAGGTCTGAGTACTTAGCTAACGTGGAGTTGCTATCTGAAGTGACGCCAACTATTTTCGTTCCTATTTTTCTGCAAACTTGCGCCGCAAAAACTACTGAATGCGTCTCTCCAGATCCTGAGACGAGTATTATCAGGTCATTCTTCTCTGTGGGCGGAGATATTGTCTCCCCTATGACGTAGACGTTTAGACCCAATTGCATTAATCTCATTGCGAATGCCTTGGCCACCAAGCCAGATCTCCCTGTTCCAAAAACGAATATTTTTTGTGCGTTTAATAACTCCTCTATTAGTTTTTCTATTGATTTGCTGTCCAAACTCGAGGATACATCTATCACGTGCCTAGATATTTTCTCCATGGCCTCCTTAACTAATTGCATGGGGAGTCTCCCCAGCAGGAGAAAGTATTTATGTCATAATATAAATCCTTCTCTCACCACTAGGGGGATAAAATATGCCAGTAACAGCTGTATTCTTAACCAGTATCGTTGGAAATAGAGAAATAGAGCCATTGGAGCAGTTGCCAGAGGTGAAAGCGTCTCACGCAATTGATTTCACTGGAGTGGGTGTCTCTAGAGCAGAGCTCCCCGCTGGCAAGCTAGAAGGAGCTGCGTTGAGGTTCAAGTATAGAGTGGAATACCAGCCTAACGTAGGCGAAATAGAGATAGAAGGAGTGGTAATATACAAGACAGACGGAATAGATGAGATAATAAAATCTTGGAAGGAGGAGAGGAGAGTTCCAGAGAGAATTGCTCTGGAATGCATAGAAGCTATAACAATGAGATGTACTCCGGAGCTGGTGTACATATCTAAGGAAGTGAGGCTACCTCCGCCAATACCTTACCCGAAAGTGAGTAAAAGAAGAAAAGAACAACAAAGGAATGGTGGGGGAGGGTGACTGGCCTCATGGATCCAAACAGTAACACTCCTTCCAGCGACAGCACTCCTTTGAAGTGACTGTGACCACGTAGCCATCTATGTAGCATCCTAGTCTCTTTGATCCAGGTGGTATCACGCCTATGGAGTCAGAGCTGAAACTGAGCGTCACTCCTTCTTTACCACACCAGCACTCCATATTGCAACAATCTATGAGCCAGGCCTTTTCCCACTTGTCATTTATCGCATATTCTCTTATGGCCGCCCTCAATATTTCCTGTTCGAGTTTCAACCTTCTTATCTTGTCTATTAGTGTTTTCTCTGAAGCTACTGGAGGGTCATCCTCACATGGACATCTGTACTCTACAGAAGCTACGTACTTAACGTCTTCTGGACAATAGTCGCATCCAGTAGCTAAGCTAAGTAGTTCTGCCGCTAGTACCTTATTCTGTCTCTCAAGCTCAGACACCTTCTCCTCCAGGTACGATTTATCTGCTGAGACGAAGCTAGCCATAGAGATGGTCACCAACAACACGAGTACTGAGATGGGTTTTTTCAACTCATACCCCCTCCTATCAAGCCCTTGGTATGTGCTTAACAAAGCACGAATATAAACCTTTCTTTGGTTCCGCTCTACCGTAATTTACCTATCCAGTAGACTTCGTCTTTCTCTTCCGGAGTGATCCATTTTATGGTATGGTATTTCCTACTTATCTCATCTTTGATCTCGTTCTCTATGGGTGGTCGTTTGAAGACAGATAATACTCTCCCATTCGATGTGAGGCACTTCGAATATTTGTTTAAAAGTGAAAGAGTCCCCTTTTGTTCTGTAGTCACGTCTATTAGGAGAAGATCTACGATGTACTCCAAGTCCATTAGGAAAGCATCTCCCTTAATGAATGTGAACTCGGCCCTTCTACTCAACTCAGATGCTAACTCTGTCTCCTCCAAGTCTATAGCTATGACCTCCAATCCATTCTCCAAACAATAAATAGAGAATCCCCCAGCTCCAAATCCTATATCCAGAGCTCTTTTTGCACCTTTAAGAAGTGACACCTCCTCATCTATTGCTTTTAACTTGAAATATCCCTCCGGTCTATCGTCTATTAGTACTTCTATCTTTTCCCCACCTCTCACTCTGAATGATGGTTTAGTGATGACTTCTCCATCCACTATAACTTTACCCTTTAATATGGCTCTTTTTGCTCTAGTTCTAGATGAGAAGTATCTTTTTTTCTTTAGGAATTCGTCTAGTCTCACTGATTCTCCTCCGACGATAATTCCTTCTCTAACTTCTCTATTTGAGACTTGAGTGCCTCTATTATTCTAGAGTTGTCTATCTCAAGCATTACTCCAGAGCAGTCTGGACAGGAGAAGTTGTGCTCTAAGGCCTCTTCATATGTGTACCTCTTTCCATTGCATGGGCAAAAAAAGAACTTAGACCCTAACTCGTATTCCAGTCTCTCTTTCAGGTTTTTAATTACTAGTCTCTTTCTCTGAAGGATTACATCTTTTAGTCTGTCTATGGTGAGTCTCCAATAGTAGATGTACCATCCAGTCTTCTTGTCCCTCTCTCTCCGATACGTGGCTAGTCCGTGATCGTGTAATTTATAGAGTATGCTCCTAACTATATTGACCTTGAGGTTAGTTCTCTCAGCGAGTTCCTCGTCAGTTAATTCCTCTTTTCCCATGGCTCTCACTACTATTACGCCTTTTTCACCGGTTATGCCTCTTATTATGGCTATTCCTGAACTCTCCAGTAAGTCGTCTCCCTCCATAGTTATCACTCCCTTGGCTCAGTATTATATACTGAGAGAAACGGATTAAAACCTTCTGGGAGGGGGTTTGGAAATAGTAGTCCTGAGGGTTGGACATAGACCTGAGAGGGACAAGAGAGTATCTACTCACGTTTGTTTAGTTGCTAGAGCTTTCGGAGCCTCTGGGATACTAATAGATAGGGAAGACAAGAGACTAGAAAGTAAAATATCAGATCTAGTGGACAAATGGGGAGGGGAGTTCTGGATAAGAAGTGGAATAAACTGGAAGAGAGAAATAAAAGAGAGAAAGAAAAAAGGATGGAGAATAGTCCACTTGACCATGTACGGAATAAATGTAGATGACGTAATAAACGAAATAAGAAAGTACGAGAAAATACTAGTCATAGTTGGATCCGAGAAGGTTCCAAGGGAAATATATGATCTGGCAGATCTGAACGTGGCCATAGGAAATCAACCTCACTCTGAGATCTCAGCATTAGCGATACTATTGGACAGGATATTCTCAGGCGAAGAATTGAAGAGGGAATTCAAAAACTGTAAAATCAGGATAATACCTTCCAAAAGAGGGAAAACTGTCTTAAGAGTTGATTCGTTAGGAGAGGAGTAGTATTGTCTCTCCTAGAGTAGCTAATCGGTCAAACTCTCACCCTACTCGTCTGCAAAATGATCTCAGAACAATCTCCCGACATAAGGTTTTTAAATCCCAGCTGTTATATCCAAAAACTGGGATTGAAATGCCTAGAAGACCAGTAATCCTCGAAGGGGAGAGAGTATTCCTATCTCCACCAACGAAGGAGGACGTTGAACTTCTACTCGAGTACATAAACGACAAAGAGGTTACCCAGTACCTCAACCTCTTTCCTAGGATTATGACGAGAGAAATGGAGGAGAGATGGTTAGATAATATCTTAAATGGGAGGGAGAAGGATTTATTCTTCTTTTCGATAATACTCAAAGAGAATGGATCTTTGATAGGGAATAGCAGCCTAAAAGTAGATTTCTTTAATAGAACTGGGCGACTTGGAATCTCATTGTGGAGAAAAGATCTCTGGGGGAGAGGATTGGGGAGAGAGTCTGTAATACTGACTCTAGACTATGGATTCAATGTCCTCTCCTTAGATGTGATAAGTTTAGACGTTATGGAGTTCAACGAGAGAGCAATAAATTGCTACAAGTCTGTCGGATTCAAGGAAGTGGGCAGGAAGAGGTGTAGGATACTGAGAGGTTCAAAGAAGTACGATTTAATAGAGATGGACATGCTAAGGGATGAATTCAACGAGATGCATGAGAGTAAGGTAATGGAAATCTGTAGTGACTCTATAAGAAGCTGATTTTCTTAAGAGTGGAGTTATCAGGTATCGAAGTGATAGTCTCCGAGAAGAGTAAAGGTTTTATTCCGATGAATAAGGGCTGGGGGTCGAAATGAAGTTCCTCTTCTGCAAGGAGAAGAAAAGTCCTACTGGCAAAAAGGTAGCAATAATAGGAGCTGGACCTTCCGGACTGACAGTGGCAGGAGAGATGATCTGTAATGGGCACGAAGTTCATGTATTTGATTCTCTACCAGAACCGGGAGGGTTACTAATATTTGGGATTCCAGAATGGAGAATTCCAAAGGAGCCGATAAAGAAGGGAATAGAGGAACTGAAGAGTGCAGGAGTGAAATTCCACTTGAACCATAAAGTCGATGACGAGGAGTTCTCGGAAATCCTAGAAAGCTATGACGCAGTTTTCGTTGGAACTGGGGCTTGGGAGCCAATTTCCATGGGGTTAGAGGGAGAAGATCTAGAGGGAGTCTATCAAGCTATGGACTATCTCTTCAAGGTGGCCATGGTGAGGGAGGGGTATTCCAAGGAAGAGGAGATACCGAACTTGGGAGAGAGGGTGGCTGTAATAGGTTGCGGAGATGTAGCCATGGATGCTTGTAGGACCGCTAAGAGGAGAGGAGCAAAAGAGGTGTTCGTCATATACAGGAGATCCAGAAAGGAAGCTCCCGCTACGGAAATGGAACTCCAAGATGCAGAGAAAGAAGGAATAGAGTTCATGTGGTTGACCAATCCAACTAAGTTCATCGGAAGAAAAAGAGTGGAAAAAATGGAATTGATAAAAATGAAGCTAGGAGAGCCAGATTCTTCAGGAAGACCTAGACCAGAGCCAATTCCTGGATCAGAATTTGAAATGGATGTGGATAGTGTGATATTGGCCATAGGTCAAAGACCAACTCCTCCGTTCAAGGGAGACTTCGGAATAAAGGTAGAGTGGGGGAGAATAGTAACCGACGAAGAGGGTAGAACTACTAGGAAAGGTGTATTTGCTGGTGGAGATGTATCCCTAGGGCCAAGGAAGATAGGGGACGCTATATCTACTGGGAAAAAGGCTGCTAGAGCTATGGAAATGTATCTCAGTGATGGATACTGGCCTTAACTACTTCCCTTGGCTATGACCCTAACGTCTTCGAAGAGAATCCAAGGAGCTACTAGGAAATAGGCTGTCCTAGTCTCTCTGGAAAGTTCTCTCACCTTTTCCAGTAGAGAGAAGGCATTTCCAGATAGCATTATCCCTCTGAGTAGTCCTTTCACCTCTCCTTTCTCTATTAGGAATGAGGGGGTTGCAACGACACTGAAGCTCCCACTTTCTGGATCACTGGAATGCGCTCCTTGAAGGGATCTCACCAATACCCCTTCATCTATCTCGTCTATTAGTTGATCCAAACTCTTTCTCCCTTTCTCTAGGACTAAATTCGTAGTTGCTACCCTTGGAACAGATGTATACGGTAATTTTTCTCCGAAGAAATCCCTTCCCCTCCATGCATTTCCAGTGCTCTCTTTTCCTTCCTTCCTAGCTGAATAGTGGTCGTATATGAATCCCTTTAGCGTTCCATCGGAAATTATTTCTGTCTTCTGGCAGGGGACTCCCTCGTCATCAAAAGAATGAGAGAAGACTCCTCCTTCGAGAGTCCCATCATCCGATAAGCTTACTTTTTCAGAGGCAACTTTCTCTCCTATTTTCCCAGCAAGAAAGGAAGTTTCTCTTTGTACCTGATCTCCTTTTATTCCTTGAGAGATGGTGAAGAGCCAAAGCATCATGAGGGCTTCCTGAGAGAAAAGTACGTCCTTTTCTCCACTCTCTATTTTAGAGTGTTCTAAACACTTAAGAGCTATTTCAGAGGCTTCTCTTCCGACTCTCTCTGGATCTACGTCTTTTGATCTACTCACATCGTATTCGAAGCAAATAGGGGACACTTTACCATTTTCTCTGGCTATCGTGGACAAGTTCAAAGAGAGAAGTGTGCTCTCCTCTTCCACATGAATTCCTTGAGTGTTACACAATTCTCTGAAGTCATACGTTACTTCAGAGGATCCAAAGAAAGGTTGTACTCTTTCGTCTAACTTAGCAGAGTCTAACATCAATTTAGACATTTCCACGACTTCGTCTGATCCCATATTTACAACTTCCTTGTAAAAGTTCTTTACTCTTCTGTAATTTTTGCAACAAGGGAAAGAAGGCCAATTTTCATCCTCTTCATTGGCTCTAGCCACTTTAATGGATTTCTTTATCAACTCCTCCTGCTTACTTGGGTCATTAGAGTAGGAGAAACCAACTCTTCCCTTATCTAGGACTACTCTGAGTCCAACTCCCTCTTCAAGCTTTGTCGACGATAAGTCTATTTCTCCACCTTTTATTTCGGATGACATCTTCCTTCTTCTTATTAGGAATGCTTCTGCCTCTTTTGCTCCGAATTTTTCAGCTTTTCTAATTATTAGGGATAGGTCAAATGGCATCTAGGCACCTCCTACTAGTATCCCTCCGATTTTCAAATGAGGTCCTCCACTCCCAACGAATGCCATCTGGCCTTTTCCACACCTTCCCGAGATCAAATGGAAGTCCTCACCAACTCCTTCGACCCTATTGAGTGTTTCTAGGGTGTTTCCACTTATGCTTACACTCCTAACTGGATTAGAGATTTCTCCATTTGATATCTCATAGGCTTCTTGGACTCCAACTTGAAACGTTCCGTCTAGGTTAGCTTGTCCACCCCTAAAGCTCACTAGGTAGTATCCGAACTTTATTCCCTCGAGGAGCTCCTCCATACTCATGTCTCCTTTAGAGACGTAAGTGTTACTCATCCTTATAATCGGAGGTACTGAGTAACTCTCAGCTCTAGCGTTTCCTGTGGGAGATGTGTTGAATTCATCGATTATTCCTTCTTCCTCAGAAATTCTCTTGAACTTCATAGCATGCTCTCTATCGTACATTAGAGAGACTAGTTTTCCCTCTTTTATTAGTTGAGTTCTCTGAGAAGGAGTTCCCTCGTCATCGTAGAAGAAGGATCCAAATGCTCCTTCAATAGTTCCATCGTCATACACGTTGATCAGTGAGCTAGCGATCTTCTTTCCCAATAGGGGCCTTATTATCGATCCTGAGAGTGTGAGATCGGCTTCTGCTAGATGTCCTAAAGCCTCATGGACTAGTACCCCAACTAATTCTGGACCAACCACTACTGGAAATTCTCCTCCTTTTGGCGCTTTTGATTCCAACTGCATTTCTATTCTGTTCCCGAGCTTCTCTATGGCTCTGTCTTTCTTATCCAAGAATTCGCTGAAACCTGAAGTAGTTCCTATTTCTTCTCTACCAGTGACTATCACGTCTCTCTTCCTTCCTATTGCAGTTATTTTCGTCCAAACATACGTCTTGTCCTCTTCTATGTAGGATCCCTCCGAATTGCAGAAGTATTGTCTACCAGAGACGTCTAGGTACTCTATAGTTACTGCTTTCACTCCCTGAATCCCTATTAGTTTGTTGTTCATCTCTCCTAGAACAGAGACCTTCTCCTCAGGTGTCACAGCTCTTGGATCTAAGTCGACTTTCCTCCCCACAGTTACTGAGTCTTCTACCGTGGGCACTTCCTCTAGATCTATGCTTCCCTTCTTTCCTGATGCTCTAGCCATTGAAATAGCTTCCTTTATTCCACTTTCTATGGAATCGAGCTTAGTAACTGATGAGAATCCCCAACGTCCTCCTACTAAGGCTCTTATTCCTATTCCTCCTAGTATTCCAGTCGATATCTCTATTTTATTCTCCTTAAGAAGTACTTCTGTTTTCTCAATTTTTTGAGCCCTTAAATCCAAGTATTCCGCACCCAGAGACGTTCCTATGGACATGAACTTCTCCAGTAGATCCCTCAATGGACCACCTAGCATGCATTGGAGTGAGTTCTTTAAATATGTGACTAAAAGAGGGGTTCGATTTTCATTGGTTTTTATTTTTAGGTCTCTCATCCTTCCGGAGAAGGAGATTGAGTATTCTGACTGCAGCTGCAGCGGCCCCAACGGAGTTGTCGACGTTAACCACTAATAGGCCTGGAGAACACGAACTCAGCATGGTCATGAGTGGTGTTCTTCCATTTCCTCTGAAAGACGATGTAGGCACTCCTATAACTGGGACTCCCACTAGAGATGAGACTAATGTTGGTAGAATTCCATCCATCCCTGAAAATACAACTATCAACTTTACTTCCTCTTCCATCATTTTCCTGACGGCATCTAGGGCTCTCTTAATGGACGAAATACCAACATCGTACTCCTTGACCACCTCGAAACCCATCTCCTCTAATATGAGTGAGAACTCCTCAGCTCTGTCAACATCTGATGTCCCTGCAGTAATTGCTCCTACCTTCAGTCCTATCTCATTCCTAGGTCTTGACCTCAAGCTCAGAATTTTCCCTCTCCTTTTCATCTCTACTTCGGGAAACTCAGCTAACACTTTTTCTATTAAGGAGTTATCGAAATCAGACAAAAATACCAGCCCTTTTCTGTCTATTGCTTCCTTCAATATTTTCTTCAGGTCTTCGTACTTCTTCCCGGGAGCGTATATTACTTCAGGGAAACCTACTCTCAGGTCCCTCTCAATGTCGAACTTAATTGTCTCTGTGACTATCAGTTCAAAGGAGAACTTACATATCTCTCTTATTAATTCGTCTTCCCCGATCGCTCCAGCCTTATATTTTTCCAAGAGTTCTCTAACGTATCTCTTTCCTCGCAATTCTCTCTGCCTCCTCCTTCACGATCCTAATCGGTAATCCAACTTCATCAGATATCCTCTTCAGGTCGTCATACTCTGCTTTTATTTGCCTTCTTCCACTAGGAAGGTAAGAAACTTTGAATCTCACTTTGAATTTCCTCTCGCCTATGGGAATGTTTAATTTCACTTCTTCTCTCTCCAGTTTCTCTCTCTTGACTGAGTAGTATCTAACGCCAAGCGTACCAGTGGACTCGAATATCTTCTCTATAGCTTCCCTGAGCTTGGTCCCTTCCACCAAACACTTAAGTGTGTGTCCCAGTCTGCCCTTCTTCATGAGCGTAGGTAATAGATATACGTCTAGACTAATTGAGCCCAAGTCTTCTTGCACTTTGGACAATATCTCTGGAGTGACGTCGTCTATGCTCGTCTCAACCATGTAGAGAATTTCCTCCTTCTCATGTGAGAGCAAATAAGCTCTGAGTAGATTCGGAATCTCTTTCAATTCCATGGATCCGGCTCCGTGCCCAATCCTAGTGGGATTAAAGCTCATTGAATCTGGAATTGGCCTAGCAATCTCAGATAATATAGCTACTCCAGTTGGAGTTGCAAGTTCTCCCTCTACAGGTCCAAGTCTGAACTTATGTGCGCTCTTGAGCATTATTTGGGCAGTAGCTGGTGTTGGAACTGGCATCAATCCGTGTTCAGTCCTAACATATCCTTTTCCTATGGATATGGGAGTGGAGTAAACCTCGCTCTCGTCTTCCAAGAGAATTAGTGTTCCTATCACCTCTATTTGTGTGTCTATATCTCCAGTCTCGTGTAGATGTAATCTCCTCATCTCAACTCCATGTGCTCTAGATTCTGCTTCGAATATCCTGAGAAGTATCCTCTTCCCAGTTTTAGATATTTTCTCTGGGAAATTCATCGTGGAACACAATTTACTAAAGGTTCTCAACATCTCCATTGGGTTATCTATTCTCATAGCATCCGATTCTATCACGAGGAGTTTTCCTGGAATACCTCCTCTCTTGACCTCTTCTAGCTTTATTTTCAATTCAATCCCAAGTAATCTACCTAGATTCTCCAATTTGGAGATTACATCATCTCTTCTCTCTGGGAATAAGTCCAATAGAGAAGAGAGGATCATGTCTCCGGATACGCCACAAAATGGGTCGAAGACTATCGTCAATTCATCACGCCCCTCTTCACTCTAACAGCCACGTGTCTCTCGAAGTCGAACACCTCCCTAGGAGAGAGGATTAGCTTTCCCACCGCTATGAGTTCATCCTCTTCATTAACAACTGGTACATATTGCATTGGTCTTAATTCAGAGTCTAGATCTAGGACGAATTTGCAGAAGACTGATTTTCCCCTAGAGACGAAGTCTTCTGCCTCCTTCTTGATTATCACTCTGTTCCTAGGATATTCAGATTTTTCTAATATTAAGCGTGCTCCCCTAATATTAGGTACGAAAAAGTGGTCTTTTGCTCTTATACTTCCTATCCTTTCACCGTTTAGAATAACGTCTTTTATCCTTCCTTCTTTGGAGAACGTGAACTCGAATCTCTCTCTTATCCTAACGTCGTATAGATATTCCATTAGTGCTCTGAAAAGGGAATTGGGATCGACCTCTAATCTAGGGGTTTCCCTTGGCGAGACGAACTGTCCGAAGGGATAAACCTTGAGGATTTCAATGGGAACTGGGCCGAAGGGATCTACATATATTCTGGACTTAGTGCTTCTGATTCTCCTTATTAGTCTTCTAGCTCTCCTCACCTCTGGTCTCAAGGAAGTCTCTGGCCCTATGTGTCTGAGTCCGGATTTCTTCTCTAGTGGATCCAGCTCTTCCATCAGGACAGATAATCTCTTCAGAGAGTAGAGCGTTGCCTCTTTGAGCATTGGGTGCGCGTTGGCTCTCTCTAGGACCAAATCCAGAAGTCTATTCCTCCTTATAGCCTCTCTTATCCTTTTTAACTCTAATAAAACAGAATACAAGTTGTGTTTTGAGATGAAATACTCTCTCTTCCTTTTACTCCATCCTGAAACTTCCCCTGGAGATTTGTTGTAACAAACAGGGCAATTGCATGGAAATTCTTCCATTTCATCCAGTCTGAGCGAGCCGGAATGCGTTAAATATCTTCCGTCTCTAGCAGCTATTGCATACATTGCTGAATCGAATAAGTCACATCCCAAGGCTACGTACAGGGGAAGAACCATTGGATGTCCTGCTCCGAAGAGATGACAGGGTCTAGATAGCGGAATCTCCTCTTTAGAAATTGCTATAGCATCTACCACTTCCTTGAAGTTGTATTCCAATAGATCTGGGACTACTACCCCTATAGCGTAGACGTCTGCTCTGAGTTTCCCTAACTCTCTAGCACACTTTCTCCTAACTTTGGGGTGTCTTCCTCCTTGAATTGGAGCTACTATTAATTTCCCCTTTTCTCTTACTAAGGGAATTGCTTCTTTCACTCTCTCTACGGTTTCAATGGCCTTCCTCATGGCTTCCTCCTCAGAGTCCCATGGCATTACTAGGAGATCAAATGGTGTAATTACATCTGAATTTATCTCTAGTTGATATCTCACTATTTCTATGGAGTCTTGATCCTCTATTCCTCTAGAGAAAAGCTGATATGCTCCTGAATCTGTGTAAACTGGCCCATTGTGTTCTAGTAAGTTGTGAACGTCTCCTGAGAATCCCCTCCTCCTTAGTATGTATGAGTTAGTCATTATTAGTTGAAAACCCATCTCTCTTATCTCATTAGTTGGAACAGAGATTAGATTTGGATTGACCACTACGGCCATGTTCGGAAGTTCTACTCTTCCCCTAGGGGTCTCCCATATCGAAAGTCTCGCCATTGCGTCCCTTCTCTTCACTATCAGCAGTATACCACCTCCTCCTTTGGATGTAGGTTCCTAAGTAAACGAAAGGTGTGTCAGAAATTGCTATTATCAATTTGAAGAGATACATGGTAAATATGACTTGATATAAGTCTTCTTGAGGCATCACTCCCCAGAAGGCTACAGAACAAAAGACTGAAGTGTCTATGAATTGGCTCACCATGGTCGAGAGATTGTTCCTCAGCCAGAGATATTTTCCCTTGGTCTTCTCTTTCCAGAAGTGGAATGCCCATACGTCATGCAACTGGCTCACTAGATAAGCCAACACACTTGCTACAGCTATTCTAGGCATGAAAACGAATATCGTGCTCAATGCTTCGTGTCCTCCTAATTCATATGGTATGAACAGGAGAGAATAGTACATCACATAGGTAGAAATTATCGTACAAGCTAAACCAAATAGTACTGCTCTCTTGGCCTCTTCTTTTCCTCTTATCTCTGTTAGGAGATCCGTTATGAGAAAGGTGGTACTGTAAGTTACTGTTCCTAAGACTGAGGTGAGCCCAAATATTTGAACGACTTTAACTGTCTGAATGTTAGCTAGGAAGACAGCTATACCCATGTATCCGAATAACCCCCTTTCTCCGAAGAAGTATTGTATTACAGTTATAGAAACGAAGTTCAAGGGTATGAATAAAAGCCATAGAATTTCATTGAAAAATGGCACGGGATCCCCTCCTCTCTTCCTTCCTTTTTATTTTATTCTTCACAATTTCACTTTAGTACCTTTAACATTGGGGATATTAGTTATTTCCTCCTTAGGAATGAACCAAGTTCTTATCTTAGACCTAGATATGACTTCTATCGCAGAGAGATCCAATACCCCATGCGGACCCGCTCTTCCTCTAGCAGAGAATTTCCTTAGGGTTTCTAGAGTTACTTCCTCTAGTGGCTCTGCTTCCTCATTTCTCTTTGGGTCTTCTGTGTAAACGTATCCGACGTCACTCACTATGAAGAGTTCCGAAGAGGTTGCCTCAGCTAGAAGAGCTGCGACACAGTCCGTGGTATGTCCTGGCTCGGTTCCCCCCATCACCACTAGTTTACCCTCCATCATTAGGTGGGAAGCTTTCTCTATCGAGTTTAGTGGACCTACACCATCCACTAGAAGAGATAGCAAGAGGGCATTCAGTCTGCTTACTTCTATCCCAAGTAGGTCACACTGAAATTCTCCTAATCCGATTTTCCTCCCAATGTTGATATACTCTCTCGCTAGGGGTCCTCCTCCAACTACAATGCCCAA
>Ga0190367_1000467_pt1 | contig 29622 bp, 27 predicted proteins | sample 4872181011_MG_FD_171838 | JGI IMG/M metagenome (GOLD analysis project Ga0190367, IMG submission 171838) | Hydrothermal vent microbial mat bacterial communities from Southern Trench, Guaymas Basin, Mexico - 4872-18-10-11_MG | ecosystem: Environmental > Aquatic > Marine > Hydrothermal vents >...
TTAATATTTGGAATAATATAACTCTTGCTATGTATCTCTCCACCTGAAAATTTAGTGATATCCTCTGTAGACTTTGCTGCTGAAATAGCCTCATTAATAGCATACTTTAGACTTTCCCTAGAAAGACCATCTGTTGCTGAAAATCCTAAGTGTCCATCAACTAGGACACGAATTCCTATACCTACTGTTCTACTGCTACCAATCTCCTTAATTCGACCATTTACATGAACTATATATTCAGTCGTTAAATCTTCAAATCTAAGTTCAACATAGTCAGCACCCATTGATAGTCCTAAGTCTACATACTTCTTTAAATCTACTTCAGACATAGAAAACCTTCCTCTAAATTACTATTTGTTTTCTTTATTTTTATTGTTATTGTTGCGTTGTTTAGATGGTAGTCTATTATTTCTTTTGCGTCTTTTGGTAGTGGTAGGTGTATTATGTATGCGTATTCTGGAAATTCTAGTTCATATGTTTTTCCGTTTTTAATTTTAAAACTTATGTAGTTTACGAATCATTATATCCAATAAGAGGAAGTAAGTGATTATTAGCAATCTCTATTTTAAATATCCAATCTTTCTTCAAAGCATATTTACAGTAGAGAACCACCTTGTAATAATCTCCATAATCAATTATTTCTGTCTCGACATCTCTATAGAAGTATTTATATGCAGTATAGAGATTTTTAGCAAACGCACCAAACTCTGGAATAACAATATCCCTACTCATACCATAAACTAAGTTTTTTATAAAGGATTTGGGCGCACAACATTAACGTCACCTCCATTAGAGTAGGTAGAATTTACAATGGATGTTATACGGAAAGTTTCTGTAGTATGGGATAAGGGTTTTTATAAAGGATTTGGTGGATGTAAAGTTTTGGTTAGAGGAGTTATTAGAGGGTTTATAAAGCTAATATTTTATGGATGAGTCTGCCTAACCTCTGCTGGGCGTGGCGAGGAAATCGCGTAGTCACGCTCAGTATGTTAGGTAGATGATTTTGCCCCTCATGTTGATCAGGTGGTCACGTGAGGGGAACTCACCCAGCCCCTCATAATCAGGTGGTTATGAGAGGTTTGGGTGGGGGGTTGGTTTGGGGAATTGTCCCATGGGATGAAGCCTACATCAATCAGGCGGTTGATGTAGGTAGACTCACCCTAAGCCTCTACAATCAGGTGGTTGTAGAGGCTTAGGGTGGGGGACAAAGCACAGAGTACAAAGAACAGAATACAGGCTACAAGGAACAGAGTACAGATTGTAGGAGTATTGTCCCCTTCTCCAGACTATGTTTTGGGGGTAAAACCCCACCCTCCCAAAAAAATGGGGAGATGGGAGGGGAATTTTGGTCTGGAGAGGGGGGTGAAAAATGAGGGCATTTATAGATTATCAAAATAAAATTCCGCACAGAATTTTTACACCAGAAGAAAATAAGGTCTACAAGGTAAGTAATGATAAACTAATTGATTTCCTTAAGAAGATGAACATCAAAGAAGTGTATATTGAGTCAGCACCAAAACAGTGGATAAACAAATTACTAGACAATAATATCAGAGTGTTTATTTTGCGAACCAAAAATCATAGGAAGTGGAGAAAAAAGTATAAATTAAGAAAAAGTCATGAGAACGATACAAAATTATTATTCCTGCTGTTTCAGAATGAACCAAAGTTATTCAAAAAATACGTAAAGAGACAGTTAGATGATGATTCAGAAATACAAAGGTACGCATTATTGCTTAGAGAGAAAACGAGAGTTGAGATAAAAACTAAAATTAATAGTAAACTTGGTTTATCAACAAAAGAGCTTGAGGAGTATAAAAAATGGTTAGAAAGAGAAGCGTCTAAAATGCTCTATCGTTTAAAGAAAAGATACAGTAACATACTCAATAAATTTAGTGATATTAAGGGTTTAGCTGGTGGAAACCTATTGTATTTCTTAACGCTAATTCCAGACATTAGAAGTTTTAGAAGTACTAGAGAGTTTTTAATATATCTAGGATTAAGAGGTGTAGGGAAACACTATAAGAATTGGAATAGAAAAGCCAGAGACACGTTAATAAAGATAGCGATAAAAGTGGCACAACATAATGGTATAAAGTTTAGTCCAAGAAAACCAAACTGGCCTTATCTTAGAAAACTTGCGGCATTAATATATACCAGACTAAAGGAAAATGTTGGGGAGAGTGTGGTTTAAGGTGAAGAGTCACCGCTTCTCTCATTTGTGATGGGGGAAGCGAGGTTCGGACATAGATCCACCGCTCTCCCCACCTACTAATAAACGCAAAGCACCCAGTCCCCAACCACCCTCTATTTTTTATATTTTTTAGATATAAATAGTTCTTTTACTAGAAAACCTTCACCTTAAAACAAATAATTACTTAATATACTATTAAATTTCTCAAACTTACGTTCAAAAACTATGGAAAATAGAAGAAGAATAGTTATGAAAGTATTATAAGCTTAGAAGCCTTTATATACCGGGGCATCTAGAAGAGAAGCTAGTAAATCTATATATGATTTAGCGAATTCTATTCCAAATCTAGTATCATAGATTTCTAGCTTAATTCTATTTCTCTTCATAGCTTTAGATAAAATTTCGATTTCCTCTTCTATAGGCTTCCCATACATAGAAACATTTGCTTTTCCATCGGTTATTAAAATCGCTCTAACTATCCCATTTTTATTTTTCAGTCTAAAACACCTAGCAAGTATGAGAAGCTTATATAGTGCTGATGATAATGGTGTTCTTCCACCAGTAGGCACACTCTTCAATGCATTAATAACATGACTATATAACCGTGTAATTGGAACAACAATTTCAGCTTCATACCCCCTGAAGCATATTAAGCTTAAGCTATCCCTCTTAACATAAGACTCTTCAATAAGCTTCATACATAATGTCTTTGCTAAACTTATTCTTTTCATGACAGCCATACTTCCACTAGAATCCAAAATTATAACTGTTAATCTTGGTACTCTATTCTTTCTTACTCTAACCCTAATATCCTCATCATCAATTTGTATAGGTAATCCTCTAGACCTTAATGAAGCACAACATATAGTTGCAGATATATCTACATCTAATAAGCGATGATTTGTACATGGTTGTATATATGATACTGGATAACCATGTGGGTAATTTATAACAGTCGCTTTTTCATCCCTCGAACCTCTATAGCGATACACGTCTGAGAAAAATTTTTGTGATTTTCTCTCAAATTTTAGAAGAACCTCTCTATCCTCAGGTTCAAATACTACGGCTTCATTACCTAATGCTGTATGTAAGTGAAATTTAGATTCACTTGCTCCACCGTCACTCTTCTTATTCTCTACATCTCTTTTCTTAGATTTGGAAGTTGACTCTGGTGGTAGCTTTATAGGAATATTTGGTTGCTCAAATGGTTTTGCTCTTAGCCTATGTGGAAGAGCTAGCTCCATAGCCTTTTTTAAATCATCTAAATTAACTTTTGTTCTACCATCTAGCGCTGCTATGGTCTTCGCAGTTTTAACTGTAATAATCTCTGCTCTATGAGTTTTAATACCCATCTCGGTAATCGTGTCAATGAGTATTTTAAGTAAGTCGTCATTAATTTCGACTTTATTAAGAATCTCTCTTGCCTTAATTACTTTTTCTCTAAGCTTCTCTTGTTCACCGAGATACTTTCTATAAAATGAAATTGGGTCGCTATGGAACTCTTCAACTCTCTTGACAATTTCTATTCTCAGCTCAGGATCTTTAACTGCTTCGATACGGACGTATAGCCCGAATCTATCTAGTATTTGTGGTCTAAGCTCACCCTCCTCAGGATTCATGCTACCAACAAGTATGAATCTAGCTGGATGTTTTACAGAGACACCTTCACGTTCAATAATATTCCAACCCATCGCAGCAGAATCTAATAGTACATCAGCTATATAATCATCAAGTAGATTAACCTCATCAATATAGAGTATATTTCTATTTGCCTCAGCTAGTAGGCCAGGCTCTAATCCCCTAATTCCCTCCTTCAATGCTTTACGTATATCTAGAGTACCGACAAGCCTATCGACAGTTATACTTAATGGTAAATCAACAACTCTCATCTTCCTTTTAACGATTTTTAAGCTACTTGGATCATTAACATACTTCTTATAACACTCATCACACATTTCTAATGGGTTATGTGGGTTACAGTTAAATGGACAACTATCTACAACCTCAATTTCTGGAAGTAAATCTGCTAATGCCCTCACCATAGTTGATTTTCCAGTTCCCTTATCACCACTTAATAGCACACCACCTATTGTTGGATTAACAGCTACGCAAAGTAGTGATAACTTTGCTAGTTCCTGCCCTACAATAGCCGTAAATGGATATACTACTCTCCTTCCTTCAGCTTCTTCCAAATTAATAACACCTCCTCAGCATTCTTCTTCCAACTCTCAACATCATCTATCGAAACTATATTAATAGTTCCACCTTGAATTTCGTACTCCCCACTTAAACCCTCTTCAAGTATACCCTCAACCTCACTATAAATCTCCCTTAATTTATTAAGAATATCTTCTGGAGCTTTCCAGAGATCTCTTTCAGCAGCCTCTAAAAGTCTTCTTAAAATTTCCTCAAATGCATAAATATTATTTTTCATAAACCACTTTTTCATTTCTTCATTTAATGCATATACCCTACTTATCTCACTAAAAACCCAGTCACTAACTAGCTTTGTGGTTGCAGACCACCCATATAAATGCAGAATTTTCCTTGAAAATTCATTTGCACCTCTATATCCATGTTTCTTCATCTCTGAAATCCACACTGGATTTAAAAGTTTAGACCTAACTATTCTCTCTATTTCTAACTTACCATCCCTAACCTCCAGCCTAGAAATATCACGAGTATCAGTAAATACAAGCTCAACATTATCTCTTTCACTTATAGCCTTTACGGTATTATAGAAACCACCGTGATAAGCAAAGTAACAGCAACACCCAAATATATCATGTTCATCACTTATATGATTTCTGGTAACAACATCAACAGACTTCAACGATAAAATTAGGGATTCTGGAGAGAACTTTCCAGAGCTCCTTCTTGAGTATCCATAGCTACTCCACTGAATCCACGTTTTAGCTAAATCCTCATCATTTTTCCAAGCTGATGCTTCTACAGCATAGTTGACTCCAGTACCGTAGCTACCTGGAGGACTACAGAATACCCTAAATTTAGCCAACTCCTCAGCTTCACCTTTACCCCTACCATTTTCTATTAATTTTCTTACATGTTCAATATAATGCTTCTTTGGATAGTTCATATTAAGTGATTCATCTAAAGAGATGACTTTTGATATAGCATCATCTATCAAGTAAATATAATTCGGTAGTGTATCTCTGACGATACCACTTATTCTCACAACACAATCTATTCTAGGTCTCCCTAATTTATCTAGAGGAATAACTTCAACTCCCTTAATACGCTCAGATTCGTCCCAGATAGGCTTAACACCAAGTAAGTATAATATTTGTGATATCTGCTCCCCATCAGACTTATATGCATCTATACTCCATAATACATGACCAATACTTTCAGGATACCTACCATGCTTCTTCAAATACCTATTAATAATCATATTTGCAGTTTCAACACCAATTTTCCAAGCAGCCTTCGTAGGAATCGAAAGAGGGTCAATAGCGTAGAAATTTCTACCAGTTGGTAATATGTCTATTTTACCCCTAGTTAATGCTCCAGATGGACCAGGCTCTACGTATCCACACTCTAAAGCTCTAATAATATTGGTACTCTCAAGCTTTGATTCCCTAATTCCTCTAACAATATCCAATGCCTTTCTAAATACACTTATAACTTCCCTATGGTCTACCAACTTATGCTTTAACACTATTATCACCTAGATATTTCCGTAAATAATCCTCAACTAAGCCGATAATTCTCTCATCAGTAACATCTCCTTCTCGATCCATAACACTAATTAGCTCCCTAATAATACCAACAGCGGCATTACGTAAAATATTTAACATTTCACGATTAGTAACACCAAATCGATTTACCTTCTCAGGATGATCCCTAAGTTCATCATAATTCAAATCTAGATATTCTGCCAATACCCTCAGTATTGATGGATAGTTTACAGTATCATTCATCATAACTGTACATACATACTCGGCTAACTTATCTAAGTCTTCAGGCGGGTACCCATAGATATGTAAACCAAGATTAATCTGTGTATTCCTAACCATATCAATATATCTATGAATATCCTCAATTACAGAATCCATATCTCCATTCCCATCCTTAATATCTATATCCATTTCCCTAGCCTTTGATAAAATCTCATCAAATATTATTCTAGCTCTCTCAAACTCACCTAGATTCTTAGCTCTACTATACTGGTATAGCAATTCCTCCAACTCATTAAACACTTTAGGTGTAGACATAGGTGGATATAGGTGATCGACTATGACTGCATATCCTCTACGTTTTGCAAGTACACCCTCCATAGGATTCACTACAGCGTATATATATAGGAAGGGAGTATCATCTATAGAAATTTCAGGCCAGCAATAAACTGATAAACCAACCCCTTTTCCAGGTCTAAACTCGAGTGTTCCATGCGTACCAAAGTGTATAATTAAATCTGCATTGAATACTCTTGTTATCCATCTATATACAGCTAGCCATTGATGTGGAGGCTTAATATTTGGATTGTGAAGAATTCTACATACCTTTCCGTCGCATGCTGGTCCTGCACATCCAAATTTTGGTTGAGGAATAATTACGATATTTCCAAATCTCACACCTGGTATAACAAACTTGCCATTATACACCATACCAACTAATTCACGACTAACATTTCCAGAAAGGACATCTATAGGGTCGCCCCAGTCCTCAACTAGCTCTTTCCTAACATTATTTGGTAGCTCATTAAACCACTTTAAATACTGCTCTTTATCTACATATCCAAGTGCACCTCCACTCTTAACTATCATATCTACAGAAGTCCATCTAAATTCACTAAACGCCTTCCTATCTAATATTAGCTTAATTAACTCCTTCCCACTCTGTGGAATATATTCACCTACATTATAGCCTAGCTCCCTAAGCCTAGATAAAAACCTAACTATACTTTCAGGAACATCTAAGCCAAGACCAACCGCTATATTTGCCTCAAGACCCTTACATGGTGGGTTATTAATCACAATAGCAATCTTTCTTTCACCAGGTTTTTTACGTTTTAAGTTAACCCACTTCTTAATACGCCTAGCTATAAACCGAGTATGATCCTTGTATACCTCATATTTCCTAGCTCCATATTCATCGATAGTTGATGCAACATAGAATATGGGTTCTATTAATCCATCGACTTCAGGCATAATAATCTGATAAACTTGTGATAAGTAATCAATTCCATGTGGGCTATCCAGCCACTCATTAACTGACATATTAAAAGCAGATATTAACTTAATTATTGGAATATTTAGTTTCTTAAGTAGCTCAATACCTTCAGATCCTTTAAATCGATCCCTAGATTTTGACCTATACCACTTCCCATGTTCAAGTAGGAAAAAGGATGTTAGAGTTACAGCTACATCTATAACTGGAGAACCGTTGACAAAAAAGAATTTCCTTATTGAATCCTCTGTTGATGGCGTATTTAAATGCTCATCTTTAAATCCATATACGAAAACTGGTAGTACACCAAGCCCCTCCTTTTCTAACTCCAAAACTAATTCACGAATAATATCTAGCCCATCATATAGCCAGAGCGTCCTATAAAAGATTATTCCTACGAGAGGCTTATCTCTATAGTAGTATTTCTCGAGATACTTAGATGTATCGGTAAATAGCCCTAATTTTGGATGCCATATACCATGCCATGGAACATACTCTACATCACTAATATGTACATCGACACCAAGCTGCTTTAGTAGATAGTAAACTAAATTTCTTAGATTATTTTTACCTCCTACCTTATAGTACTCTATAGTTTTGTAGATAACATGGCTATCGCCCTTAGATAAATACATGAGAGTATCTGATGCAGAAACAGTTATTTTAGACTTAGACCTCTTAACTGCATTTTCAACATTTTGTGGGAGTTCACTTGCATATATAAAAATTATATCTGAATCCATAATAAAATCTATATATTTATCTGCTTGATGATCCCTAGTAACAACATACTCTATACCAAATTTTTCTGAACCTTCATTTAAAACTTCCCTTAGTGTATGTATCGTATTTGCACCATAACCTATGATAAACGTTAATTTAATCACGGATCACCTCCGTTGGAATTATTACTCGAAATGGAGTATCTACTATAAAGACATCAACACCATATACATCCCTAATATTTTCGGGGGTTAGTACTTCAGACGGCTCTCCATATGCATGAATTTTACCATTCTTAAGCATTATAATAAAGTCTGAATACCTATATGCTAAGTTTAAGTCATGCATAGCCATCATAACCGTAAGCTTCTTCTCTTTACACAACTCTCTAACCAAACCTAAAATCTCTATTTGGTGTCGTAAATCTAAATTGCTAGTTGGTTCATCAAGTAATAGTATTTCTGGTTCCTGCGCTAAAGCTCTAGCAATCATAACCTTCTGTTTCTCACCAGCACTAATCTCATCAAAATACCTATCTCTTAGATAATCAATTTTCATAATTTTTAAAATTCTGTTGACAATTTCTATATCTCTTTCACTTACAATCCAGTTTATATATGGACGTCTACCCATTAAGACTACTTCAAATACTGTAAATGGTAAATATGGGGAAGCGGACTGCGGCACATAACCAACTTTCATAGCTAAATCTCTAGATTTAATTTTAGCGACTTCTAATCCATCTATCAACACAACTCCTGTAAATGGCTTTAATATACCATTAATACTTTTAAGAAGAGTTGTTTTACCAGCTCCATTCGGACCTACTAAAGCCGTAATTTTACCAGCTTCAACTGATATACTAATATTATCCAATGCTCTAATTGAGTCATACATTATAGATAGATTCTTGATAGTTATTTTTACCGCCATACCTCTCTCCTCGACCTTAACAAAAGATGGAGAAATAGGGGTACACCTAAGAATGCCGTTAAAACTCCAACTGGAAGTTCAGTTGGAGCAGTAATTACTCTTGCCGCAGTATCTGCAGCTATTAATATTAATGCTCCAATTAATGCTGAACAAAACATTGAGTATCTATAATCTGAACCAATTATAAGTCTTGCGATATGAGGAGATACTAGACCTATAAATCCAATTGGTCCAGTCATACATACAATAGAAGCTGTAATCAGTGATGCTAAAACAGTACATATCAATCTAACGGTCCCAGGTTCAGTTCCAGAGCTTTTAGCAACTTCATCACCCATAGCTAATACATTTAAATCCCAAGCAAATTTAAAGAGAACTAAGCATATGATTACGATGGGTGAAACTATTGATACGCGTTTCCAATTTGAAAACGCAAGATCACCCATAATCCAGTATACAAGAGTTTTCAAATCATGTTCATGAGCAATATATTGTAGGAAAGTAACCAATGCGGAAAATAAATACATTACAGCAATTCCGGATAGAATTATTGATTCTTGACTTAATCCTTTAATTCTAGCTATACCTAATGTAAGTGAAACTGCAATAAGTGAGAATACAAATGCATTTATAACTACCATATAAACACTAAATCCAGTTATCCCTATACCTAATACGATTGCTAATGCTGCACCAAAAGATGCACCAGAACTAATACCAATTGTAAATGGGCTTACGAGTGGATTTCTAAGAACACCTTGTAGTGTTGTTCCGGCTATGGCTAATCCGACTCCAGCGATTAACGCCATTAATGCACGTGGAAGCCGAATATCCCATACAATAGCTGCTAATCTAGAGTTAATCTGACCATTATTATTTAAACCGAGAAATCCGCAAATTTTATGCTGAACTACACTAAATATATCATATAAGCTTGTTTTGTAGAAACCTATACTTATGGAGGTAAGTAGAAAAATTGGGATTAAGAAGATTAGTAATAATAATATAAAAATCTTTCTCGTGGTTATTCTATACTTCCCAGTCATGTTGGATATGCCCAGATACCAGAGTACTCAACACCCAAGAAAGTCTCTAAATACTGTTTATGGATATCCTCTGGATTTATATCTGCAAATACCTGTGGATATAGCCACTTAGCTATGTAGCATATTCCAACTACAGCTCTAGGTCCACTACTCAATACACCACTTATTACATATACACGTCCATTTTGGACAGCGCTAATTTGGTCCCAGCCTGGTCTTGATACTATTGCTTGTATAATTTCCTTTAATGGTGATGGATCTGTAGCTTTATATGGCTGAAATACTGAAGTAGATACAGCCTTAATTATGACATCTGGATTCCTCTCTATAACAGCCTCTGGTGAAACCTTCGGATATGCTACTGGAGAATCTGCGAAAATATTTATTCCACCCGCTATTCTTAGGTCATCATCCCATCCACTACCGGGACCAGCAGCCTTATAGTCCTTATAACCTTCAATATACACTTTCACCCTCTCTTCTGCAGGTATCTTCTTAACTCTAGCTTGAATTTCATCTAGAATACCTTTCCAGAACTCAACAAATCTATCAGCTTCTTCAGTTTTATTTAGTAACAGCCCTAGTAACCTAACTTCATTGAATAATGTACTAATCTTATAGAAATCTAGCCTAATTACCTTAATACCTAGAGGCTCTAGTTTCTCCTCAAGGGCTTCTTGACTTGGCCACCTAACATATGTAATAACTACCTCTGGATTCGTTGATATTATAGCTTCTATATTTGGCTTGAAACATGTTCCAACTAATGTTCTATCTGTAAGCTTAGATAATTCTGGCTTCCTAGTAATATACTCAGTTACACCTACAACTACATCCTCAGCACCAAGAGTAAGGATAACCTCAGCAGCATCTGTGGAGAGAGCAACAACACGTTTTAAAGGCCACTTTACTGTAATATACCTACCAGCACTATCAACAAAAGTAATATTCTGAATAACCTGCTTTGGCTGTGGCGTTATCTCCTCAGTTGGAGGAGTGGTTTCCTCAGTAGTTGGTGGTGTAGTCTGCTCAGGCGTCTCTATAGACGTCGGTTTCTGTTGAGCTAAAAGCCACCCATATCCTCCAACGATGGCAACAATAATTAACAAGATAATTAGTGTTGATTCTAACTTTGTTAATCCTCTCATTCGTGACACTCTATTCATCCTAAGTATCACCACATTTCTAGGATAACTTCTAGTAAAATATAGGGATATAGTTTATACTTTTTATTTCAATGGTGTTACCAACTAATAAGTATTAATTATGATAATAAGGTAGGAGAGTAGAGGGTATGTAGAAACTATATGTGTTATCGTTATTTTAATGTATTATGGGGTTTTTAAATGGTTAAAGTCAGTCCTGATGACTATCCAAATAGGAGAAAAATTACTAGTGAATTATGGAGTAAGTATAAGCGAGATATCGTAATTTGTAATGTTTGTGAAAGACACTGTTATATTGCTAATGGATATACTGGTTTTTGCGGTAATTACGCGAACTTTAACGGTGAGCTATACTATGTTAGTTATGGTAATTTGAGTGCTATTGAAAGTAGGCCGATAGAAATTAAACCATTATTTCATTTCTATCCAAACTCTACAGCATTAACATTTAGTGGCTGGGGATGTAACTTTAAGTGTAAGCATTGTCAGAATTGGCATCTTTCGATGTATAATCCTGATGGCAAATATAGGGTTATAGAGCCTAGTGAGCTAGTTGAAATGGCTATTAAGCGTGGTGATGATGGTTTATGTGCAAGCTTTAATGAACCAACTATTCATACCCCGTATCTAATTGACTGTTTTAAGTTAGCCAAAGAAAAAGGGTTATATAATGTGATTGTTAGTAATGGTTACATGAGCCTCAAGTGTATGGATTTACTTATTGAATCTGGCTTAGATGGATTAAATATTGATATTAAGGGTTGTCCAGAATCACATAAGAAGCATCTACCTGGCATTAACCCAGAGGTTATATATAGAAATGCTAAGTATTTCCTTGATCATAATATCCATGTTGAAATGATTTTTCTAATTGTTACTGGAATTAATGATGATTTTGAGTGTATCAACTGGGTTTTAAAGAAGCACGTTGATACCTTAGGTCCTGATATACCACTACATATTAATAGGTACTACCCAGCATATAAGTATCATGCACCACCTACACCTCTAGAAACTTTACTTGAAGCATATAGATTAGCTAAAGAGGAGTATGGCATTAAATACGTATATATTGGTAATATTTGGGATCCAACATATGAAACTACATATTGTCCTGAATGTGGACGCCCATTAATAGTCAGAGATGGCTATAGAGTGGTAGAGTCTAGACTAGATAGGAATAAATGTAGAAGATGCGGAGCGAAAATTTACTTAACAGGTGTTGTGTATGCTTAGGAATTAAATTGGGATTTGTCTGCTAAGCTCTTGTTATATATACAATACTGTTGAATCGGACATTCATCGCATTTAGGGTTTTTAGCTTTACAAATTTTTCTTCCAAATTCAATTAGCATTAGGTGTACTTTCATGTAGTCATTGGGACTTATAAGAGATTGCCATCGTTTTCTGATATCTTCATAAGAAGCTTTTTGATCAACTAAACCTAGTCTCTTTGAGATTCTTGTTATATGAGTATCCACTGGGAAGAAGGGATAGTTTTTTACGAAAAGTAGCAATACATCTGCTGTTTTAAATCCCACCTTTGGAAGGGACAATAACTTTTCTCTAGCCTCAGCTGGTGGTAAAGAAATAATACGTGTTAGATCACCACCAAAATTTTTAATTAGATACACCGAGATTTCCTTTAGCGCTTTAGCTTTCTGCTTGTATAAACCTCCTACTCTAATAGCTTCAGCAATCTTATCTTCATCTATATATGCTAATTTATGTGGACTAATACCTATGGATTTCTCAAGATTTTTATATGCTCTAATAGAGTTTTTATCACTCGTATTTTGAGATAGAATAGTTGCAACTAAAAGTTTAAATGGATCCATACTTTTTAAAGCAATTAAAGCTGTAAACTTTTCGTAGTCAATCTCCAATTTCTCCTTAATTCTGCTTATAACTTTCGAGATATTACTTTTATTTATATACAATTTAGCCACCTAGAATCTTTTGAGCTAACTATTATCTAATCTAATTATAATGCTGAAATAATAATTTTAGATTGAAAAAAATGGGTGGATTAAATGTCTCTTGACGAGTATATACTTGAGGTACAAAATTTATGGAAGAGTTATGATGATGTTATCGCATTACGTGGTTTAGACCTTAATGTAAAATACGGGGAAATTTATGGGTTACTTGGTCCTAATGGGGCTGGAAAAACAACTACTCTACGAATTATTGTTGGGTTATTAAAGAAGGATAGGGGTATAGTTAAGGTTTCTGGAATTAATATTGATGATGAACCATTTGAGTATAAAAAGTATATCGGATATTTACCTGAATACCCAAATTTACCTTTATATTTAACTGCTGAAGAATTCGTTAAGTATGTTGCAAAAATTAGGGGGGTACCATTAGATATTTTACAAGAGAGAATTGATGACCTCTTTAGCCGACTAGAAATTAGTCACAAAAGAGATGAAATTATAGCTAACTTATCTAAGGGAATGCGCCAGAAGGTTGCAATTATAGCATCTATAATTCATAGACCAAAATTAGTAATTATGGATGAGCCTTTTCTAGGAATAGACCCAGTTGGACAAAAGGTTGTTAAAGACATACTTAAGGAGATGGTTGAAGAAGGACATAGCGTACTTGTATCTACACATATTTTAGATACTGCAGAGAGATTATGTGATCGTGTAACGATTATTTATAATGGTGAAAACTTAGGAACAGGAACTTTAGATGAGTTGAGAAGTTATGCAGAGGCCGAGAAAGGCTCTACTCTAGAAGAGATATTTATTAGATTAGTTGAGGAAGCTAGTACAGAAGCGATCGAAATTGAGGAGAGGGAAAAACCTAGAAAAGCAGGTTTTCTTAGGAGACTCTTTAGACTATGAGAAAAAGTATATTGATATTTAAGTTAAAGGTGATGGAGTATTTTTCTTCAATTCGTAGAACTAAATATGCCTTTATATTACTAATCTTTATCCTTTATGGGTTAGTTTCATTTGGATTTGCAATGGGTAATTTATCAAGTGAATATTTACAGGGGATTCAGAATTATACTACAGCTCCTCAAGGGTATATCGATCCAGAGGTATTTACTAGACTAAGCCTTTTGGAGTTCTTCATATCTATACTGCTAAGTTTTGCATTTTTAGTAACAATTATACTATCTATTAGAACCGCATTTACAGCTACAGAAGCGGATTGCGACTTCGTATTTACATCTCCCATAACATTTAAGGAGTATGCATTCGCCGAAATCCTTTATCAAACATTAATTGGAAATCTTACGTTTGCAGTATTTATAGCATACCTAGTTATGATTACAAATGTACCAATTATTGAGGTAGGTATATGGAATTTACCAATAGCTCTCGTCATTTTTGAACTTCTTATAGTAATGATGATTATCTTTGGACAAATACTTTCGATATTATATTTAAGGTATAGAAGAATAGCTGTGATTATAGTAGCGATACTTATACTAGTAACTATACTTCCACCAATATTAAAGTTATACCTTCATGTACCAATTAGTTCAGAAAGTATTCCGTATCCTCCATATATAATGAGTAGAATCATTTTTAGCAACTATGATATACTGGATATTATAATCTTTTTATTATATCTGGTAATTGCATTTGCAATTTGGAATAAAATTGTTAATAGGAATTATTTTGTGGAAATTAAGCCAGTTACAATAGGTGTATTTGGAGGAATTTCTGAGCGGAGATTAAGACCTACATTAGTAATAAGATTTGGTTTTATTAAAAGGATATTTACGATTGATGTTTCTGGATCAATTTTAAAGGCACATATTTCTAAGGAGTTCACAAGAATTGTCAGAGATGGTTCTCTTTTTACAGCTTTAGGGATGAACTTAATATATGGTGCTATACTTTATTTTATGTTTGCTGGTTTCCAATGCGAAGGAGATATGCCGGAAACATTTGGCTTAATATTTTCACTAAGTATGGCATTATTCTTTACACTTTTCTCACCATTAACACATATTGAAAAATGGAGGCTTAACGAACGTAAGTATTTGTGGGTAATTCTAAGTAGCTATACAGATCCTAATGAATATGTTAAGGGGTTAATATTTTCATCAATGATGGCGTCTATAATTACTCCAGCAATACTCTTAGTTGTATTAGTACTATACCTCCCACCAACATATTTACTGATAGGCTTTATGTCCATAGTTACTCTCGCATTAGTTGTAACTGAAATAACCTACTCACTCGAGTTTAGATTTGGTAAACCTACATATGAAACATTCTCAATTGATTATTTAATAATTATATTTGGAGCATATATTATTTCATCAATACTTATATCACCGAATGCCATCTTAATATGGCTTCCAATAATCTTTACTAATGTGAAAATAGAGTTTCTGATACCGATAGTAATCATTTATGATGTGATAATTATATATCTTGGATATAAATTTGCTATTAGGCAATTTAAAAAGATAAAGGTTATAGGTTAAAAAAGGATACTCTTTAATTCGACTCTATACAACTTGGGATTCACGTTTTCTTCTAATTAATTCTGCAATTTCTAATGCTTTCTTTGCTTGCATATAGTTCATGTAGTCTATCATCCTACCTTTATATGATATAGCGCCAAGCCCTCTTTTACTCGCCTCTTCATATGTTGCCACAATTTCCCTCGCCTCACTAATTTCCTCTTCACTCGGTGAAAAAACATTATTTATAATATCTATGTGTGTAGGATGTATGGCGTATTTCCCGTCGAACCCTAACTTCCTAGCGATTTCACTTTGCCTTTTCAATCCTTCCCTATCAATTATTAACCCTAAAAATGGGGTGTCAATTGCTGGTAATCCTGCAGCCTTAGCGGCAACTACCAACCTAGATCTCGGATATAGAATTTCATGTTCATCACGCGACAATATACTATAGCTTAATCCTAAATCTCTTAGGTAGTCTCCTGCACCGAATGACAGTCCAATTATTCTTTTGCTAGCTGTAGCTATTTCATATGCATTTTCTATACCTAGTGCAGATTCTATTAGTGGAAGTATGAATATGTTGCCATTTTCTAATCCCATTTTGCTTTCTAGCTCTGAAAGTACATTTTCAACTTTACTTACATCATCTTTCGACTCAGTCTTTGGTATAACAATCCCGTCTAATCCCTTCCTTACTGCAAATCGTAAATCTTCTTCATACAATCCTGTTAATACACCATTAATTCTAACAAAGACAAGTTTGTCTGCAGCTTTTTCCCTTTCATTCTCAAGAAATTCCTTAACAAACCACCTACCAGTCTCTTTATCATCAATAGGCACGGCATCCTCCAAATCTATAACTAGAGCATCAGCTTCTGTTCTTAATGCACTCATTAGTAGCCTCCAGCTATTTGCTGGTACGAATAGTAAAGATCTTAACAAATAGGGCTTTATACTCATTTTCTCATAACCTCCTTTACTACATTAGGAATTTCTGCGGGATCATCAACTATATGGACACCAGCTTTACTTAGAGCCTTCATTTTGCTTTCAGCAGATCCTCTTTCACCTTCAACAATAGCACTTGCATGTGAAAATCTAATTCCAGATGGTAACATTCGGCCAGCTATGAAAGCAACTAACGGTTTCTTAAACTTACCATCTAATATAACTTCAGCAGCTTCCTCCTCCTGCACTCCACCGATCTCGCCAAATAAAACTACAGCTTCGGTCTCTGGATCTTCTTCAAACATCATTAATAATTCAGCCTCTGTAGTTCCAATTACTGGTTCACCACCAACATGAACTGCTGTAGATATTCCAAGCCCAGCACTACTCAGACACCAAGAAATCGTTGTAGTTTGTCCTCCACTTCTGGATATAACACCAATATTACCTGGTTTAAAGGCTTCCCTAGCTAATTCTAGTGATCCACCAACCCAACCCATTACTGCTTTTCCAGGGCTAATAACACCGAACGATCCTGGTCCAATAATTCTTATACCTTTCCTTCTTGCTAATGCTAAGATGTATAGTGTATCATGTATGGGAACTCTTTCAGTAGGTATCAAAATCAACTTTATATTTGAGTTTATCGCTTCTAGTGCTGCGTCCTTAACGGATGCTGGGGGAACTAGGATTACAGTTGCATCTACAGGTCCATGCTCATCAATCAACTCTTTAATTGAGTTGTAAACTGGAAGCCCCCAAACTTTCTCTCCTCCTCGTCCAGGAGTTACTCCACCAACAACATTAGTTCCATATTCAAGCATATATCTAGTTGCGAATTGTCCAGTTCTACCTGTTATCCCCTGGACGATAACACGAGTTTTCTCATTAATTAGAATAGCCATATATATCACCTATAGCGGAATATCTATCTTTATAGCCCCACCTCCATACCACATACAATTAATTTCACATGCTAAACACTCATTATCACGACGAACTACTTCTTCTGGAGAAAGAATCAATTTAGGCAATCCATTTTCAATCTTCAGTATGCTTCTACCATATAGTCTACAAGCCTTTACACACGCAAAACCACATTTAGGAGCAATACACTTGCTATAGTCGATTGTGATTGTTGTTGTTCTTGTCTTAAATATAAGCTGATTACTCATTTTTCCTCACCTCCCTATACTTCATAACCATATCCTTCATTCTCTCCGCGATAAAGTCCGTCTTATAAATATACTCCCTACCATAGAGCTCAAGATTAATTGGTAGGTCCTTAAGTCCCTTCCTTATTATCTCGTGGGTCTCTTTCTCCTTATTTCCAGCTATTAGTATTAGTACGGGAAAGCCGGGTTTGTCAGAGAGCATCTCTCTTATGGCCTTAACTATTGCATGTGCATGATGCCACTGTTCTTGACTAGCCATTACAGCGCCCATTAGAATATAGCCTTCAATACCGGGAATTGATAGTATAGTCTTAATTACTCGGTATACTTTTGATGCTGGAGGATCACCACTTGTATCTGCATAGTCAGCTAATTTTAGTCCTCTCTTTATTAACGCGTCAGCGCCTAACATCGCTCCTCCTCCACCAATCCCGTGAAAACCGATATATCCACCTTTCTCAGTATCTGTAGCTAGTTGTATGAAATATCCTGTTCCTCTCGGATCTTTATCCTCCCAACTCCATATTCTTTCTTCAAGCTCTGTAGGTGATCTATTCAAATCTTTCGGAATTTCAATTTTGATATCTGGATGTCTATAGAGTGAATGATCATCAATAACTATTCTACAGTCTAGCGCAATGATATCGCCGTTATCAGTTAGTCCTAATGGGTTTATCTCTGCACTTCTAGCATCATACGCTACAAAAACATTCGAGTAAAGTTTTTCCATTAAGTTGAGAACTTTTTCCCTCAGTTCACTATCTAACCCCATTTTTTCTAATTCCTTACTAACATGGTTCTTATCTAACCCGTCTAGATAATCAACATTTATCTTTAGAATAAGCTCTGGATTAGTTTTAGCAATTTCTTCTAAGTCTACACCGCCTTTAAGACTAAATATAATTGTAGGTGATCGAACTTTGTATGAGTCATTAATTATTATTCCTATATAGAGCTCCTTCTTAACACTTATTCTTTCTTCAATTAACACTTTGTTGGGTTTAAAGCCTCTAAACTGTTTAGATAATAATTCCTTAACTACGTCCTTAGCCTCCCCTATATTATTAGTAAACTTTATTGCTCCAACCTTAAATCTTCCAGTGAATGGTAGCTGTGCTTTAATAACTGCTCCCTTAGAGATTATGTCTAATGCTTTCTCAACTTCATCTACAGACTTAACTACAGTACCACGTGGAGTTGGAATTCCCACTTTTCTAAGTATCTCTTTACCTTGATATTCAAGAAGCTTTACCATATACCGTAACACCTAGAAGATAATTTATGTGATGACTTGTTAATCTTTGACAATTAAATAACATATACATGAAATATACATAAGTAAAATATACATACTAGTCTAGTTTAATTATTATTATTATTAAGTAATGTTGAGAGACAAGTTTTCGAAGTAAATTAAGAATAAAAAGTTTTTAGGTTAGGGTATTTATAACTTATGCTTGTTTTTGTTCTACTGTAAATGGTGGTGGTGCAGCTTTTACCTTCTTCTCAGTTACTTGTAATGGAGGTACAACTTTTGCTCCCTTCTTTACCTCAGCCATTCCAAGGCTCTTCATAGCTATTGCTCTTCTTAGCAACTGAATTGCTAATGCTGGATCAACGCCCTTCGGACAAACATCTGAGCATGAACCAGCTAAGTGACAACCCCAACAACCATCCGGAGTATCTACAAGCTCTATGCGTTCAAGTGCACCCTCATCTCTTGAATCTGCTATAAATCTATAAGTATTTGCGAGTGCTTGGGGACCAAGATACCTTCTATTTGTTCCTGAAGTCGGACATGCGGCAACACATAATCCACATGAGATACAGTATGAAAACTGCAGATATCTCTCGTGCTCTTCTGGTGTTTGGCTATATTCTCTAGTTGGATCCCAGTATTCATCTTCGTCTCTCCTTATTAGATACGGCTTTATATAACGATATTTTTCATAAAACTCGTCAAAGTCCGCGATAAGATCTTTAATAATTAGATAGTTTCTTAAAGGTTCGACTGTTATAACGTTACTATTTAAGTGGAATATCTGTGTTTCACATGCAAGTCTAGGCTTACCATTTATTATCATTCCACACGAACCACATATCGCCATTCTACAGCTAGCTCTAAATGATAATGAAGGATCTAAATTCTCCTTGATATAAATTAATGCGTCTAAAACAGTCATACCTCTATATACAGGAACTTTAAACTCGCTTATAAACCACTCTCCCTTCTCAGGATTCCAACGCTTAATCCTAAATAATACCTCTTTTCTTTCCATTTTTAACCACCTCCTGCCGCAACAATCGGAACTAATCCGTATATGAACAGTATTATAAATATTATCAGGAGCACTAGCGTTATTACCCTCCTCTTGAATGCGTCCATCACAAGCTCATATAAGATATTTCTTATTCCTATTAATCCATGAGTTAACACAGCAAATAGTAGAATAGCATATAGTGCATCGTAAAATGCATTGCTCATCCTACTTACTACAGCTTCCCAAGTTAGTCCCTGAACATATCCTAGTCCGATTAGTGACGTAAATATCTGTAGATGAAATATTATAGCTATTGTAATTACTATTCCAAGGGTATACTGGATTAACCTAAGAGTTGACTCCTTCATTACAATACACCCCACACGAGTAGAAATTCATATATTATACCGATGAGCAGTATTATGCCTATAACTATCATTATAGCTAAAAGAGACATCGGCCCTTTAGTTTTCAGTACTTTCCTATATGGATACACCGGCTTTTTAGGTTTACCGAGTAGAAATCCATACTCATTTATTATGAGCCTAAGACCATTTAGTCCGTGGAAGAGGAGAGCTAAGACCACTATGAACATACCGATGTGTGATAGTGGAGTTTCCATGAAGGAGTGTACAGTTTCCCATAAGCTATAATTGACCCTGGCACTTGTCAATAATATATGCATAATGACAAATAATATTAGTCCAATTCCCGTTATTCTATGTAGTAGGAATAAGAACCTCTCTAAATTATACTTGCTACTTCCATACCACCCCATTACACCAGCTTGATTATATACAAATTTTCTATATTTTTTACTTTTCTCGGCCATTTACAACACCTCCTTAGTACTTTCTCTCAATAGGCTTCCAGTAGAGTATCCTTACTGGTATATACTCAATCTTTGGACCTTCAGGAGTATAGTATGCTAGTGTATGCTTAAGGAAGTTTTCATCATCTCTCTTTGGATAGTCAAATCTTGCGTGTGCTCCTCTACTTTCTTTACGTAGAAGCGCACCTACAGCAATAACCTCAGCTACATCTAACATAAATTCTGTCTCTAATACGTATGTTAAGTCTGTATTATACACGCTAGATTTATCTACTATCGCTACATTCTTAAATCTCTCCTTTAACTCCTTAATTTTCTTAAGGCCCTCAGTCATACCACTCTCCTCTCTAAATACATAGAAATACTTGTCCATCGTTTGTCTCAGCTCTCTCCTAATGCTATACACACTTTCTCCATGCTCCCTCTTAGTTAGGCCACCAAAGATTCTCTCTTCCTCAACTTTTGCATCTTCGAAAGGCGTCTTCGGAAAATCATCTTGCTTCATAACATATTTTGCTGCTTCAGCTCCCGTTATAGCTCCCCAAACTAGACATTCAGCTGTAGAGTTTGTTCCTAATCTATTAGCTCCATGTACACTTATACATGACACCTCTCCAGCTACCCACAAACCTTCTGCTGGCGTCTTACCATATAGATCCGCATGTACTCCACCCATTGGGTAGTGTGCTGCTGGCCTAACTGGTATGGGCTCATTAACTGGGTCTATACCTGCGAATTTCATACAAACCTCTCTAATTAGTGGTAATCTATCGTATATCCTCTCAGCACCTAGGTGTGTTAAATCTAAGTGTACGTAACCTAATCCATCTGGACCCTCAAATCCTCTACCCTCCATAATTTCACTTATCATTGCTCTTGAAACTATATCTCTTGGTGCAAGTTCCATTCTTTCAGGAGCATATTTCTTCATAAACCTTTCTCCTTCCTTATTGTATAGATGCCCACCTTCTCCTCTTGCAGCTTCTGAAACTAGAATTCCACTTGGGATTAAACCTGTTGGGTGGAATTGTACAAACTCCATGTCTTTAAGTGGTAGGCCAGCTCTGTATGGAATAGCGAATCCGTCGCCTGTCGCTGTTAAGCTATATGTTGTAAATCCATAGATTCTCATTCCTCCACCAGCAGCCCATATACACGCTTTAGATACAAAGAGGTAGAAATCGCCTCTTCTAAGGTCAATTGCTGTTAACCCTTGATACTTCCCATCCTTAATGATAAGTTTAGTTACAAAAAACTCGTGGTAGAATGTGACGTTATCGAATCGCTGTAGTACACCCCATAATGTCTGCATCTCGAAGAAGCCAGTTTTATCAGCGGCGAATACTGCTCTTGGATATGAATGACCACCAAAAGGTCTTTGAGCTAATCTTCCATCTTCTCTTCTTGACCATGGACAACCCCAGTGTTCAAGCTGAATAACTTCATGCCCACATCTCTGAGCTAGTAATAGTGCTGCATCTTGATCTGCTAAAAAATCTGAGCCCTTAATTGTATCCCACGCATGAAGCCAAATATTATCTCCCTCATTTGTATATATTACACCAGCTGTTCCGCCTTCAGCACATACTGAGTGTGAACGATTTAACTGAACTTTTGAGAGAATTGCAATATCCAATTTACCTTTTGAAACTTTTGCTGCTTCAACCGCAGCTCTTAATCCTGCTAAACCACTACCAACAATTATTAAGTCATGCCTCACTACATCAACCATAATTATAACACCTAAATCTTACTTAGAATTTCATCTAATTTTACTTTTGACTTTTCAAGGATGCCTAGGTATAGGTTGTTTCCATGACTATCTATAGCTACATTCATTGGCCCAAACTCTTCAACTTCCAATACCCATAATGCTTCGGGGATACCTAAATCTAACCATTCAACCTTAACTATTTTCTTAATAGCCTTTGCAGCTACGACAGCTACTCCTCCAGGAAAAGCTGCATATACTGCTCCAAATTTCTTTAGAGCTTCTGTTGTTCCTTTACCCATTCCACCTTTGCCAATTATAACTCTGGGCTTAAATATTTCTATAAATTTAGGCTCAATATAATCCATTCTAGTACTTGTTGTTGGACCAGCAGCTACAACCTCCCATTCCCCATTCTTCTTTCTTACAAGTGGTCCACAGTGATATAACGCATTACCCTCAAATGAAACAGGAATTTCCATACCCTTCTCATGATATTCAATCGCTCTAACGTGTGCAGCATCTCTAGCGGTAATTACTGTTCCAGTGATATATAGTATATCTCCAGCCTTTAGCTTTCTAATTTCCTCCTCACTAATTGGAGTTTTAAGGTGATACTCCATTAGATCTTCACCTCCTCATGACTTAAAACTTTAACCTCTCCATCTGGGGAAATTTGGGCCGTAGCTCTTCTAGCGGCCCAACATTGTGTAGCGATACCTACGGGTATCAGGGCAGGGTGTCTATATGCATACTCCACATTTACACCTAGAACAGTTGTATCACCACCTAAACCCATAGGACCTATCCCCAGCTTATTTAAAGCTTCTAAAAGCTCTACCTCTAATTTTGCAATCTCCTCATTTGGATGTCTAACATCTATAGGCCTTAAAATCGCTTTCTTAGCTAACTTTGCAGCTATATCTACAGCTCCACCGATACCCACGCCAACTATAATTGGAGGACAAGGCTTACCACCAGCTTCATAAATAGCTTCAATAACAGCCTTCTTAACACCCTTTATCCCTAATCCTGAACTTATAGTTTTAACCGTACATGTAAACTCGCTACCCCCACCCTTAGGTAGTACCGTAATAGTTAACCTATTACCCTCAACAATCTCCCAATTTATATATGGTATTAAGACGCCAGTATTATCACCAGGATTCTTCTTAGTGAAAGGGTCAACTGTATTTGGTCTTAGCGGAACTTCCACTGTAGCTCTTCTTGTAGCTCTTACAAATATATCTCTAAGCTTAGCTTTAACTGGAAAATCCTCACCTAACTCTACATAGAATAGTGGTGTTCCAGTATCCTGACAGAGTGGTATTGAGAACTTCTCAGATAACTCTATATTCCTTAATATCGCTTGTAAAATTGCTTTAGCAGTATCATTAGACTCCTTTTCATAAGCTCTCTTTAGAGCATCCTTGATATCTTTTGGAAGTATTGTTTCGGAGATTCTGAAAAGCTCAACTACGGTATCCTCGATTAACTTTTCAAGGTTAACATTTGACATAATTCATCACAAATTATTTTTTTAATTATAGAAACACTAAACCTTAACTAACAAACAATATAAAGAATATATATGGGTTAGTTCAGTAGAAGATAGAAAAAGTTAGTTGGGTTATTAAAATTACTTTTTATAGCCAAATTTCCTAAGTATCTCGTGTCTCTCTTTTTTAGCATCTTCATCTTCAACACCTTTACTCTTAAATCCATCGACAACTCCTAGTACAGCTCTACCCTGCTCTGTTTCAGCAACTATGAATTGTAAGGGATTTGCTGAAGCTGTTAAAATATTTACTACTTCCTGGACGTGTTTAATTCTGTCTAGAACATTAATTGGATAAGCATTTTTCAGTGTAACTATGAAGAAATGTCCAGCTGAAATTCTTTTTGCGTATTCAACAGCTAAATTGATCAGTTCCTCATCGTTACCATCATATCTAATTAGCGTTGGTCCACTAGCCTCACAGAAAGCTATACCAAATTTTATTGTTGGACTAGCGGTGATTAATGCCTCATATAAATCTTCTACCGTCTTTATAAAGTGACTAACACCAGCTATAACGTTTACGCCCTCTGGAGGCTTAATTTCAACAACATGAAAACTTATCATATCAAAATTTAATATTATATTTAAAAAGCTAAATTAAAATATTAACCATTCACTACCGTATTATCATAACTTATGATATAACTAATGTTACTCCATTCAACTTAACTTAATCATAGAGAGTAACTCAAAAATCCCCTTAATACGTAAGCTTAATAACCTAACCAACTCTTTATTTCATCAGGAAATTCGCTGTGAATTATATAGATATCTTTTGGTTTTACCTGATTAATTACCTCCCTTAAATCTCTTAAGTATATATGTCCCGAACTATGAACCCTAAATGAAGGTACATTCATACATTTAAGCCAGCTTAATAACTTATCAAGCTGAAACTCACTTTCTTCATCCACCGGCTCTGAATAGCTTAGTATCGCAATTGACCCGATAGGGATGTTCATCTTCATTAGCTCTCTTCTAACACCTAAGAAACCAACTAAAATAGTTTTATTTATCTTCTGCTTTGTTGGTAGTGTTATGAATCTATATCCCTCATCCATAGCCTTACCGCTTACATCTTTTTCCCATCGTTCATAACGTGTTTTTCTTCTACAATAAACACTGATAATCGACTGATCAAAGTCAACTTTGATATGTGGATCATTTTCTATCAACTTTTTAATAATATAGAAATGTCTTAGTGGAAGCATGATTTCCCATCCAAGTTTTTTGGCAACATTAATAAAGCTTCTTAATCTATCTATGTCTGTTTCACTAAATAATGCTAGTACGGTGGCATCACATTTATCGAGCAGATACCTAATTTTTTCCTCAACATCTTTTTCATTCATAATATGTGTATCTTCAAATTTAGTGCCTTCAGTAATGAACAGAGATACTTCATCCTCAGAGAGACTATAAATGAAATCCATAGTAAGAGAGGAGCTAATTTCATGCTCTCCTAAAGCTCCATGTAGCCTATAGTCTCCAGAGTACGCTATAACACCATCTGGAGTTTCTATTTTGAATCCATATGCTCCTGGAATACTATGGTCGACATGGACTGGCGTTACTTTAAAGGATCCAATTTTAATTACATGGTAACTTCTAAATGTCTTAAATATAATATTATCGTCAACCCAGTATCTTCTTCTCCTACTAACTTCTCGCTTAGCATCATAGATAATTTTAGCAGCCTCTCCCATGAAGATCGGGATGCCTCTATTAATCTGTGGAATCATAAATGTATGATCAATATGTAAATGACTGATAAATACCCCTAAAATATCTGTTTCATATGGCTCATTAGGAGTATATGGATCAACCCACTCTGTATATAATCCTGGAACTACTCTAGCGATTCCCAGCCTAAATAACTCATGTGGCTCCTCAATATCAAATGCAGGCCAGGTATAAAATCTATTCTTTAATGATAAATTTAATCCTAAATCTAGAGTTATAGCTTCATCCTTAAATCTAATAACTATTATATTCCCACCAATTTCCCTATACCCACCATATATATCGATAGATAAATCCCTAGTTAACTGAAGTTTATCTTTTGGCTCCAATCCTTAACCCCCAAAGGATACTAACTACCTTATCTAATACGTCAAATAGGTCTTTACCAAGTATGTATGTATTTGGCTCAAATCCCCCTCCGCCTCGATCAAAAATGATAGGCTTAAAGCCATATTTTTCTAATGCTCTAACGATGCCTTGTATAATGCTATCCTCATCCCTAATTGAATCAACCTCAGAATATACATACTGTAATTTAGCTAACTCCACCGCTCTCTTAATTTCCTCATTAAACTTAATATTTATAGCAGCTAGTACATATGGATATAGTCTATTTACATTAATCAATACTTTTGCTAAATGTCGTGAACAACCAAACATAGGCTTACCTACAACCTTAATACCGTTACTCGTTGGTATAATTCTCCCTGGAAAAGCAGCTACATCATCCACGTTTACTGGATTGGGGATAGCCCTAACCATATTCGTATATACTTCTGGAATTAGGTTTCTAAATTCAGGAATTTTAGATAAAATTGAGAAAACCTTCTCTAATTCTTCGATAATTTCCTCTTTCTCACGCTTTACTTGAAAACTACCTATAAAGCTTGTCATACATACATTACATTCATTTAATAGGATATTGTACCTCTTATGTAAACTACATATCCTACGGGTAAATAGTAACTTATACCATAAATCATTGAAAAAGCTGATTAAACCACTCACCGAATCTACTTCACTTACAACTTTCTCTAACCCATATATAAATGCTTCTCTATCCAAACCTAGATCTTCCAATGTCTTGATATAGTGTTCTTCCCCTTTTGATAAGTATTGGCTTATAGCAGCTTGAGTAACGCCTAGTAATCTAGCAACTTCAATCTGTGTTAACTTACGCTCATTAACCAATTTAATCGCAATTATCGCCTTTATATATGGTATGATTTTCTTAACATACACTTCGTAAGGAGTTAACATATCCATAATTGTGAATATAGAATTCAATAAAATAAACTATTTTAAAGAGAAACTACTGTTAGCCCCCAATTTGTGGAAAAAAACTATATCAACTATGGAGATTAGTAAATTTTTAGTGAGCAAGTAGGGTATTAAGTTATATAAATTGTGTATCCCCCCACTACTTCTAGTAATGTACAGAATCAATATATCTTGAGGAAATCATTAATCTATTCTTGAATATGTCTAGTAATTATGGTATCCTAAGAATTCCGCTTAAGTTTCTTGAACAGGTAAATAACATAGGTGATAGTAATAGGAAAAATTTCTATGTTCATCTCCTCTTCACATCATCTATAGATGGGAAAGTAGGCCCTGGACTATTAGGATACATATACCTAACGCTTGTTAGGATAAAAGATATGCAGTTACAGAGAACTTCACTATCAGGTAATATTACTAGACTTATTGAGGATAGAATTGAGAAGATGAAAATTATGTATATTAATAGAGTCAAGGACATTATCGATAAGGAGATAAATGATGAAATATTTAGGAATACTTTAAAATTAGATCCTTCAGAAATAAAGTTTAAGGTTTATAGGCTATCACCTAAAGTTAATATTGATTTCGTTAAAATTAAGAAGGAAATTGATAATCACCTAGAAGAATATTATAAATCTTTATCTCAAGATCATAATGAAACTCCGAAAGCTTTCCAAAGTCTTATTGGTTTACATGCTAAATTATTGGTGTTGACAAGTTGGTTTTCGGTATTAACACTTTTAGATTATGGATTATTAACTTCTATGACGAAATTAAATCTAAGAATCGAAAGGGAGATCTTAGAGGAATATACTGATAGGCTGTGGGAGGATATATTTAGAATTGGTATGGCTTTAGGTTATAAATCTAAGTGGATCTTATCATCTATTCAATTTTACCCAGATGTTTACTCCTTTGGCAATATTTCGAGGAAAGTTGTTGAGAAAAATGAGTACACCGAGTGGAGATGTACTGCATATGACTGTTGGCTATCTAGATATGCTCCTTTAATTGCTAACATCATTAGCGGAGATATTAAAGAAATAGTAAGATTACCAGCACTATTCATGAAAACATTCTGGAAAACATATTATACGAGAATCTTAGGTTATAATGAAAAGAACGTTAAGGTTTACGTTGGGTACTCTAATAATTACTGTAGAATTAGAGTTCTAGTTAGTCGTGTAAATCGGTCTTCTCAAGCAAAGACCGTCTCCTCATAAGAATACCTTTATGATCACATGGGTATCTTTCACTACACTTTCCATATACTATGCATGGGGGCATCGACAGCTTAGCTAGATTTTCATCTATCATTGATATATGTAGGGAGATATTATTTGCTATTTTTCTTATCTCCCACTGAGATTTTAAACATCTTCTAAGTGGTAATGCTCCAATAATATTCCAGCCGTCAATCGTAAAAACGTCTGTAATTACGTGTGCATGAGAAACTACACCTACAGCATCATATTTCTCGATTCCATGATCGATTAACTTATTGTATAAATCATAAAGCCTCTCAACTTGATAACTATACTCCTTATCAAGCCTTTTCTGAATTATTGATTTTGGGGTTACATACTCCAAACGCTCAAGCGCCTCATAAATACTTTCAGTTACATGATGCCATGTCCTTTGACGGATTGCTTGATGCAACGCTGCAAAAGACATTTTAGCTGCAAACATAAATTTTATAAGTTTAAGTGTTGAAAAAAGAGATTCATCAGACAATACTACACCTCTATACAGTTCCTCTGGAGGAAGCTTTATCGGCATACAATAATTTATTAACTCTACCTCACAACAAGATATAGATTCTACATCAACAAATTTTCCTATTTTACTTTCTTCGTTAAAGAGCTGCAGTGCTGGATAATATCTTACTCTATTCATATTAACTTCACGATTCTTGAATAACCTTGGAAATTTCATATTAAGTATCTCCCAAATTTTCGATACTACTAACTTAGTAACTGTTGGGATAGATTCGTCGAGAGACATTAAGTATAAATGTGTAAATTCTCTGCCGTTGCCTGTTGTTTGGATATTTGTAACTGTATATAAAGGTATTACATATCTAGCGTCTTCCTTAGGTACACCCCATTTAACTAACTTATAATATAGTTGGATACTCCTAGTTACCTCGCTCTTTACAGATTCATAAAGATCAGATTTTACTATTGAGGGTGGTAAATAGTATCCATATGGTTCTACACTTCTCATCGATTGCTGAAGATGCGATAAATATATTGGACTAACGAGAAATAGTGTAGTTAGTCTTGGCACATTTCTTATTACAAATGTAAATGATGCTTGATCAAGTACCCCTAAATGACCGCTACCTATTGTAACATCCAGAACTCTATCAACAAATGATGATATATCTCTTCCCTCTGCTAAGTGTGACT
>Ga0190367_1000468_pt1 | contig 29574 bp, 32 predicted proteins | sample 4872181011_MG_FD_171838 | JGI IMG/M metagenome (GOLD analysis project Ga0190367, IMG submission 171838) | Hydrothermal vent microbial mat bacterial communities from Southern Trench, Guaymas Basin, Mexico - 4872-18-10-11_MG | ecosystem: Environmental > Aquatic > Marine > Hydrothermal vents >...
AGAATTGAAAGGCTATAAAGCCGTAGGTGCAATAACCGGCGACTTCAGAATTAAGGAATCTAATAAATAGAATTGAAAGCAACACCAGTTGAAAAGCTTATGCCTAAGCCAGCTCCACCGCCAAGAATCTAATAAATAGAATTGAAAGAATATATACTAGCCTTTCATCAACTCCAAGCTTCTTAGCAATGAATCTAATAAATAGAATTGAAAGTTAGTGAGAAGCTTAATGTATTGCCTTAAGTCATAGGGATCTAGGAATCTAATAAATAGAATTGAAAGTACCACACATACAGCTGTAAACGTAAATGTACACTTTTATAAACCTAGAATCTAATAAATAGAATTGAAAGCATTCTTCAACTGTGAACTTGTTTCTCCAGGGATGGGTAGGGAATCTAATAAATAGAATTGAAAGTAAAATTCATCCCTTGTCTTAAAGCAATACAACCTACTAGGCAGAATCTAATAAATAGAATTGAAAGTTGTTTTCTTATGCATTGGTGTGTCCTTGAAGAATGGCTGAATCTAATAAATAGAATTGAAAGCGCACCGAGTTCTCGATTTGGGGCGGGGAGTCTCCCGGGCCCCGGAATCTAATAAATAGAATTGAAAGCGATATAAACCCACTTGTTTCCGAAGTTGTCGTAAACGAATCGAGAATCTAATAAATAGAATTGAAAGATTCAACTATTGGTATGCATCCAAGTGGAATGCTTGGAATCTAATAAATAGAATTGAAAGCACATACAATGTAACATACCTACAGTCTCTACCAGAAACAGAAGAATCTAATAAATAGAATTGAAAGTTTACGAACTACTGGGTCAGTATAATTAAATTTCTTCATTAATTTCTTTGAATCTAATAAATAGAATTGAAAGGTATCTTTGCTTTAACTTTATAATTGCCTCATAAATGTAAACTGTGAATCTAATAAATAGAATTGAAAGTAACGGAACACCTGAACAAAAATACGACTTCATCATAGTCGATGGAATCTAATAAATAGAATTGAAAGTAAGGTATACATTGTCATACTCTTTCACAAGACGACTGAATGCGAATCTAATAAATAGAATTGAAAGCCAATACTTATTAGCAATTCTTTCTGCATCTTTCCTTGATTTATGAGAATCTAATAAATAGAATTGAAAGTGAAGGCTTATCTGGTATATTGTCCCAGAATGGCGTGTTCCAGGAATCTAATAAATAGAATTGAAAGGAAGACCCAATATTATGTAACTTTGAAAGAATATCAGCAATAGAATCTAATAAATAGAATTGAAAGGTTTAGCTATGCTCAATGCTTTAACCCTTCACCCTTCATGTAAGAATCTAATAAATAGAATTGAAAGCAACCCATTGTCTTAATTCCTCAATTTTTACTGTTTCAAGATGTTTGTGAATCTAATAAATAGAATTGAAAGCTAACAACGTCAACGTATTCATCAACAACCTTCTTAATTGGAATCTAATAAATAGAATTGAAAGATATATTGACTTAAGCTCCTTCATCACGTCCTTTAGATATACGGGGAATCTAATAAATAGAATTGAAAGTATAACGTTTCTGTGAAATGAATGCAAATTCATTTACATCACCTCTAGGAATCTAATAAATAGAATTGAAAGTACTCGTCGACACGGAAACAGAGCCTGATGCGAGTTTCGATGTAGGAATCTAATAAATAGAATTGAAAGACCTTAAAACAAGAGTACTTTCTCTTTAATTTGAGCGGTTACTTGAATCTAATAAATAGAATTGAAAGCTACCCCTCTTCATACCTACAACCATGAGTGAGATAACTAATGAATCTAATAAATAGAATTGAAAGATTATCGTGTTTTATTCGGTGGATCCGGAAACATCATTGATTATGGAATCTAATAAATAGAATTGAAAGAATAATTCTAGGGTCTACGTATTTACCACGACTAGCCATCATCAAGAATCTAATAAATAGAATTGAAAGAGGGATTTTAATCGTTTCTGAATAACCATGATGTATATGAGCTAGAATCTAATAAATAGAATTGAAAGATTTCTTAAGGCTTTTTCAATAACCTTAGCAATAGTTATAGCAATGAATCTAATAAATAGAATTGAAATAATTTAATCTTCGAGCTTTTTATAGCATCAGGTTATAATGCCTGTTATAGATTTAAGCTATAAGTGGATATACCACTATGGTCTTCGAGTGACAAGTGAATAATTCACTTACGACCTGGTCCTTAGTGGGTTATCCACTAGGGTTGCAGTAGCTCTAGTGTTTATATTACTTAGGCTGCTAGTTTTTTGAGTTCTTTTAGTGCTTGTTTGAATGATATTTTTCCTGTACGCCATTGTTCATAGATTTCTTCTGCTGTTTTCCTTAGCTTTGGATTTCTCTTAACCGCTTCAACCTTATAGTATATGAGGATCCCCGCTTGATCTCTAAGTCTACGCCACTCACGGATACTTATCATTAGCTTGGACGCCCTGTGTAATAGTTTATGTATGTTAGGTTGAAATGTTTTGCGTGACTACGAATAAATCTATCGACTGCAGCTATGTATTTGCAGCCTAGGCTTCTTGCTGCTAAAAGGTGCATGACGTCCATTACGTTCTTAGGGCTAAGTCCTCGCTTCTTAATGTACTTTACTGCTTCCTCTTCTAGCTGGGGGATATTTACTTCACCTTTCCTTACATTTAATGTTTTTAAGAGGGCTCTTATCTTCTTAATGGTTTCTAGACGCCACTTCTCTCTTCCATGTACATTACTTATTATGCAAATATGCTTTCTACAGCATTCTTTAAGGAATTCTAGTGACTTCTTATGCCTTGGATGCCGAGGATTAATAGCTCTAATAAGGATGCTTGTATTAAGGTAAACCTTCGCCAATACGAACATCACCCCGTTGCTAGCGGTGTTGGCGGTTGTGCAGGCTGTATTCCTGAAGGTAGACTCGTTACTGGTGGTGGCGGTGGTAAAGCAGGCGATGTAGGTGGAGTAACGATGCTCACATTATATGGCTGATAGGGCATTGATGCTGGTGGTTGTGGGCTAACAGCCCATGTTGATCCGAAGGTCCATCCGATTATGCTGCCTACGATTATCCCTATCAGAAATACTATGAATAACGTTATGATCCTTCTAGGTGTTGAAACTAAATGCTTCATACGCAAATATGCTAATGTTTCGCCGCCCTTAAATATAGTGTATACTTCTCGAAGTACTTTCGCTAATGACTTACGCCATTGCTTGGCAACAGCTAATGCAGCTAAATTTGCGGTAGCCAGTTCCTTTGAGCCTACTCTTTCCTCGACTTCCTTTAATACGTCCTGTAGCTCTTTTGGTACAATGATGTTTATTTTCCTTGCCATAAGTTTAGCATGCTCTAATGTGCTAATTGAACTGTCGACAGATAGTGCTGGTACAAGATATTCATGAGGTGGATTAATTCCAGCAGACACTAATTCAAGCCTTGAAATGGTTGCATTATTCATTCTAGCTATATTTGCCGTAAACTATGTTAGGCTTAGGAAAAATGCTAGTATCAACGCTATGTCTACCTCCTTACCAGTGATCTGACCATTGCAGGTACTAGGAAGCCATTAATAAATGCATAGTAAGAGAAGTATAAACATCATTGTACCAAAAGAAGTTAGGGTTGCAAGAGAGAGTTCGTGTAGTAGTTTGGAGGATAGAATTTATTATAAGGTGGTAAGGAGGATATAGTTTACTTGAAGGGAAGATACTTACACTGATATGCTCTATGGGTTCATTTATGACTAGAAATTATAGAGTATATATTGAAGAACTGGATAGATATGTAAACTTCGTTGATAGAGATGTAGAAATTAAGGAGCTTTTAAAGGTAATTAGGAAGGGGACTGTATTTCCTATAGCTATTTATGGTCCAGAGGGATGTGGTAAAACAGCTCTTCTTCGCTATATAGCTAGAGAAGTAGCTATGTGGAATAACGTGGTAGTTGTGTACATTGATGCGCTTGAACAATTTGATTTAGACAAGGCATTATTCACAACCCATAAGGAGGCTTTTGAAGTTATACAGGATCTCCTATCAATACCTTTTGGAGTATCTCTAGCTCGTATCACCATGGCCATAATATCTAGACTTGCTAAAAAGATATCACTCAAAGGTAAGAATGTAGTCGTTATTGTAGATGACGTGTATAGAGCTATAGGTATAGAGAATGTAGATAGATATACAAAGTCCCTTTATGAATGGATAGGATATCTACATGAAAAATATGAAGTTGGTAATGTAGCTATAATTCTATCTACATCTGAAGGAATTTCTAAGAGAGAGCTCTCTAGACATACATATGTTGATATAAGGATGCTATGGAATTTACCAAGAGAAGGTTTTAGAGAACTTGTACATCAACTAAAACCCCCATCCACTATAGATGTTAATACTCTATGGAGATTAACTGGTGGTAATCCAAGAGCTTTAATTGAATTAGCAAAACTTAATTGGAGTAAGGAAACATGGATAAATATAATTTATGAGAATAAGATTCGTAGAGCTATACATTACATAGATAAGAATAAGCTACTATCCCTCGTAAGGGATCCAGATAGTGATTGGGAAACAGCTGAAAAACTAGAAGAACTTGGATTAATGATAGAGCTTAGACATACAGCTGTTATAGGTAAAGCACCAAATCCAAACCCAGAACTTGGTATTGGTAGAGAATGGGCTTGGCAAATACCCATCTATAAAGAAGTAGCTAGAAAATTCACTAAATCCTAACCATAAGACATAAGCATTGTCAATCCTACTATCTAGAACCTTAGAAGAAATAATATAGCTTTCTACTTCTCCTCTACAGCTACTAGTACGTTAACTTAAAATATTATCCATTACATCTTCTATGATGGAATGGATCTAAACTACTTCGTAGGTAGATATTAGGACCTACTCAACTCTGAGTACATTGTGTAAGCATATGTGCTGCCAAAATGCTGCATTAAGAGAAAGAGGAAGAATAAAGCCTTAAATCTCGCCTTAAATGATTTACCATGAAGTATTGTGGTCTTAGGGAAAGAGGAGCAAGAACACTATTAACGGTTATGAAAATGAATGGTAAGGCAAGATTCTACCAACTTAAGAAGATCCTTAAATACCACCAAGAAATTCCCTTCAGAATCCTCGAAATTACAAAAATACGGATATGTAAAAAGAAGTGAAAGTGGATACTATAATGCATGCTGTATAATGAGGAAACTTATAGAAGAATAATAGTATAGTAAAATCACTATAAATTAAACCCATATAGGATCTCTTTATTCATTAATGGAAATAAAATCATTGAACCTCTACGATAGATCATTGCGGCCTTAATGACATAATCGATAGTTGAAAACCTATTTACATTATATAGCATATACTATTATTGCTTTCTTGAAGACTATGTCCTCAAGTTCATAACACTTACCTGTAGAGGAAGCTGGAAACATAGCTTACATTATTATGTTTAAAAGTCTCCTATTAGTTTTATTACTTTCGGTGTGGAAGTAATTTCCGGTGTGGAAGCTTGCTGTTTGATATAAGGCCTAAGAGGTGTAGAGCAGATTTATACAACTTTGATGTTGAGTATTCTAAGCTTATCAATTCATTAAATAAGCCTCTAATAGTTGTTAGAGGTCTTAGGAGAACAGGTAAAACATCACTAATATTAACAGCTTTAGAAGAAACAAAAACACCATACATATTAATTGATTTAAGAGAAGGTTATAGGTCTAGAAGAGAGTTTTATAGGATATTATCTAGAAGTATATCAATGTTCATGGGTAGGCTTTCAACTAAGAAAAAGCTAGTAAATTTACTTATAAAGATGTTAAAGTCTCTTCGAGGTATATCTATAAGTGGACTTCAAGTCTCATTAAGTTGGGGTAGGAATAGACCATTACTAACAGAAATCTTTAGAGAATTAGACTACTTTGCACTTAAATCAAATCTAAGAATAATCTTAGTATTTGATGAAGTACAGAAACTAGCAGGAGTTGTTAAAGAAGATGTTAGAAATGCAATAGCATATGCATTCGACTACATGGGAAACCTAACATTCATACTATCAGGCTCAGAAATGGGACTTCTATATAACTTCCTAGGAGAACCGCGATCACCACTTTATGGTAGAGCATACGTTGATGTACAGACACGAAAACTAAGTAGAAGTGAGTCGATAGACTTCCTAACCAAGGGATTTAGACAACTAAACATGAAGGTACCTGAAAATGAAATAGAAGAAGCCGTAGACACACTAAATGGAATTATAGGATGGCTAACATACTATGGATATTCAAAATGGACTAAGAGTAGAAGTTTACAGGAAATAAAAAATGAAGCTATAGCACTAGCTAGAACCGAGCTATTAAATTTCATTAAATATAGAGTTAGCAAAAGATATCCAATAATACTAAAAGCCCTAGCCAAAGGAATAAGGGAATGGAGTGAGCTAAAGAGATACATCGAGAGAATTGAGAAGAGGGAAGTAAGTGATAGAGTAATACACGACATAATACAACAATTAAAGAAACACTCAATAATAAACAACAACCTAGAATATACAGACCCAATAATAAAAGAAGCAGCAAAGACCCTGACCATTTAATGTAATTAATGCGAGTTAGTAAGATAATATTAAGTTGATCTTGAAGCTAATGTTGGTAAGAATTTTGGAATTTCACTTTCTAATGTAGGTGATACATAGTTAATGATTGCAGTGCTTACTACTTTTTGAAATATGTGAATATCCGTTGAACTAACTATGTCAGCTATAACTATGGGTACATTAAAACCGTTATACCTATGCAAATATAAATACAATACTGAAGGTAAAAGACACTTCACTTCGCCTATGCTTGTAAATTCTCCGCCAATCTTTGATATAAGAATGAATGATAAAGTATCTTGAATACTACTTGATATTTCTTCGATTACTTCAAAGAGATTATCTATCTTTTGTATAAAATTATCTATCTTATCTGAAACATTTGATCTCGATATTTCTAACAAAATCCAATGAGGAATATAATGTAAAGTTGTATTTCTCTCCTCTACATTGTATATTATTGGTATTACTGTAAAGATGTCAACCTCCGGTATTTCTTTACCATCAGAATATATTTTTGCATGTGGTAAGACGGGCAAGCCCAAATTTATAAGTGATAATAAATATGGTAATTCGTATATGCCTCCTTTGTCAACCAGATATTCCTCCATTAATATTTTTCGTCGCCGTGCAGTAATGTATTGATCTATTGTGAATACATACCTCAATATTCTAGATAATACATGAATTTCAAGCTTATCCATTATTCCATGCTCTCTTGCTATGTTTCTTACACACTCTTCCGTATTTTCTATCCCGCATTCTCTGCATAAGTTTCTCACGAATTCCTTTGCTCTTTCGGTATCGTAACTAATTAACCTACGAATAAGGTTAGTTATCCCAATGATTCTATCCATGAATCTAAACTCCGGAATTACTTGAAGAAATTCTTCTTCGCCTTCCTTTAATGCTATATAGTCTTTGATTAAGGGAGCATAAGATACAGAAAAGGCGACAAAGCTTAAATCATTCTGTGGTTCTATAGATAGCTCTCCTTTTACTTCAAGCAGAGAACTAAGTATGTTATATACAGTTACCTTAACTACATATAATATATACTTTCTATCCTCAAATGCTATTCCACTTAATCCCTCCAAGACTTCTGATATTATGTTATCTATAAACGTTAAACCTTCATCCATTATTCTTCTAATGTAATCAAGTGAATAATGAGGTGTATTATGATGCTTAGGATTCTCAATACTTACAATGCCTGTATTGGCTAATAATTCAATGATAGGTAATCTATACTCCTTGTGAATTCCGTCTATGTAAGGTTCTATATTGAATAGAATTGTATCTGAAGGTAAGGTAAGTAGGTCCTGAAATGAAAGCTGCTTACCTCCTCCATATAGACTCTTTAACCTATGGCTCATGAGTAAACTGAGTATACGATTACGTAAGTGAAGCAAGTAATCCCATGTTAATACAACATTCAATAATTTGCACCTAAGATGCTCTGTCCCCAAATATATTTTCAAAGAAATCTCTTATACGTTCTCTTGCAGAAAGTATTTATTTTCCACATTCTTTGTATAAAGTAGAGTTCCCCTTTAAGGAGGGGGGTTTAATGACAATAAATTTAGATGAAATAGCACTTGCTTCTCTTGAAGCTAGGCTTGAAGGCGTCGAAGAGACACAAGTAAATAGATTAATTGAATTACTGGAGTCCTCTAAGAGTATAGATCTAGTTAAGGTATTTATTGCTAGACAAGTTGGTAGAAGGCAATGGTCTAGATACGCGACTTCGAGTAGTGCAGCTAGGTTATATGAGATATTATCTAAATGTACAAGCATTGATGAAGCACGCAAGGCATTAGGATACTTTAAATGGTTTTATGAAGCAGGTAGAGACATTAGGGCTTTACGTTCATTACAGAGCTCTCTTAGAGGCATAATCTTTACCCCATCAAAACACGCTCCCAGTGGTTTTGCTGACACCTACCTAAGAACTACATTGGGGCTACATTAGCATGAACCAGATATTAAACTTTAATACAATTAAAACGATAATCGAAGTTGAGGGAATACTTACTAATGAAAGTCCTATGCGTATTGGTAAGGGTGCAGGCATACTAGGCGAAGTTGACTTACCCATTGAGAAAGATATCAATGACATACCATACATACCTGGATCAAGTATTAAAGGAAGTATTAGAGCTTTATGTGAAGCTATAGCTAGGGCAAGTGGCTATCATGTATGTGATCCTCTTAATCCTAAAAGTATATGTTCGATATCAACCAATGCTATTAAGAGAGCTATGGATTTATCTATGAAAGGCATTAAACTAAAGGCTATTAAGAATGAAATTATAAAGCTATTTAAAGAAAATCAACTAATCCATATAAGTAAAAATATTGAAAGTCGAGAATTTTCTAGCGTTAATGATTTAATCAATTATCTAACCAATAACTATGGTCCTTGTATTGTTTGTAGAATTTTCGGTAATACTGAAATAGCTTCGCATATAATATTTTATGATGTATATCCCATAGTCAAGGATTTAAGACCATTAAGCAGAACTAGAGTTGCTATTGATAGATTTAGAGGCGCAAGTAGAGCAGGGGCTTTATTTACTTATGAATACATACCTAAAGGCTATGAATGGAGCTTTAAAATTAGGATTATAAATATAGACTTGATTGAAGGTAAAGAACCTGAAGCAAAGCTTCTTAGATCATTAATGAGGTACTTATGTCTTCATGGGGTCCAAGTAGGAGGTATGAAGACTATAGGTCACGGGCTCATTAAAATTAGGCCTGAAAAAACTAATGTTAGGAAGTGTGTTGTAGAGAACCTGGAAATTAGATGCATGTCTTACAACTTAGCAGAGGTGTTAAAGAGGTGGTAAGTTGGAAGGACTTTGAATGGTTTGGTCATCATAAACTATTTAGGATCATAAGATTTGAAGCCAAGATAATAAATGATGAACCGCTTAGAGTAGGTGCAGGCAAAGCTACTTCAACATTTGAACCTGTAGACTTAACTGTGGTTAAGATATTTAATCCTAAGATAAATAAATACGTACCCTTTATACCTGGATCAAGCTGGAAAGGAGTATTTAGAGCTCATGCAGTTAGAATAGCTAAATCTCATGGACTAGATAAGGTATGTGAAGGAGTACCTCAAAGTACATGTCTTACGGGTAATGAATTTCATGAATACGAAAGAAAAGGCATCGACGAAAAAACTAAAATCGAATTGATAATGCAAGGATCAATCAGAAGTTGCTTACTATGCTTAGTATTTGGAACACCAAGTATTCTAAGTCATATTGTATTCCACGACTCTATGCCCATAGAAGAACCCATATTAGGATATAGGACTATGGTAGCGATAAGTAGAAGAACAGGTGCAGCAAGCCCTAGAGCACTCTATGCAGTAGAATATATTGAACCAGGTTCAAGATTCACGTTTACTATGGAAGCTATAAATTTACCAAATTATGTTATTGGATTATTAATGACCATAATTGAACACTTAAACCTAGGATTAGTAAAAGTAGGTGGTATGAAAACTCGTGGATTCGGTAAAATACACTTTGAAGATATTAAGTTAAACGTCCTTGCAATACATAAAGAATACGGCATCGTTGATGGCGTATTAAGAGCATTAGATCCAATAGATAAAGACGTAAAATGGGGTGAGGTACCAATACTTCAAGGAGAAGAGGCCAAAAAGGCTATGGGCGAGTTTATTCAAATATGGAAAGATACCATACCTCAATTAAAGAAGGTAAATGATAACGAATGGAGGTGGAGCATTATTGGTGAATAAATCCCCAATATCTGTAAGCATAAATAGAAGAAGCTACACTACAAGGGATAATATACTAGGCATCACAGGAGTATTAAGGCTAGACTTAAAGCTACTAACACCATTACACGTAGGCTTTGGAAAGCTAAAAATAATGAAGATAAGACCTGAACTTATTTCAATTATTGCAAAAAAGCCGTTCAACGTAGCTATTAGAGAAGCTGTTAATGTATTAGGATATGACTATATGGAAACAGTGAGATATGGGGATAAAATTTGTATACCAGGTTCTAGCGTTAAGGGAGTTATTAGGTCACGTACAGAGCTTATGGCGTTAAGTCAAGACAATATTAATGATTTTTGCTTTATAGTAGTGACGCCATTCAGGGGAGTTCCACAAAAGGGAATGCATGGTTGGAGGCATTTCATTATATGGGATCCAGCAGTATACGAGCTTAGAGATAGCTGTAACCCCATACAAACAGGAGATTATAGTTTATGTAGTGGTTGTGATATATTTGGTGCTCCTGGAGTAGCTTCAAGGGTGTTCTTTGGAAACTTCTGTACAAGTAATCCCAATGTAGTTGACTACCTAGACCTAGATTTTGGGGAAAAACTAGAAGTTATAAAAGCCAATACCGTGCTCGCTGGTGAAATAAGCTTCCATGGATTAAAGCTAAGTGAACTTGGAGTACTACTGATCGGTCTTGGATGGTGTCCTAAAATAAATGATTTTAAACCAATACTAATGGGTAAAAGTAAGTATAGAACAAGAATAATACAAAATAAAAACATTAAGATAATCCTAGGTAGAGCTAAGTTTACGGCAAAGTCCATGACTATACTTATGGAGTACCTTACACCTGATATAAGAAATGAAGTACCAGAAATTAAGGATGAAGTGAAGGGAGAAGAACTTAAGCAATTATTTAATAAAGCAGTAGACAAGGCAGCTAAAGAATATCCTTCACTAGCCAAGAGAATCTGCTTCTCTGAAGTTGAAGTACTTGAAGAGTGCATCAAGAAAGGCTTGATATCATGAAGTGTAAGACCATTAAAGCTCCCTCCTTAAAAGAAGAATTAAAAAGAAGAAAGATACAGAAAGTAATATTACTTAAATACGTGAGCAGCCTTGCATTAGAATTACCTGATAACATTATAAAAGCTATAGATGTAGATGGAATAGATGATGACTTAGATAAATACATGCTAGTTATAGCTATTGCAAATGGAGAGATATATGTAAAATATGGTAAAAACCTATACTACTGCAAAGAATTTGATCCAAACACTTACATCTACACTCGCCCACAAATACCTTCTGTAGACCACGTAAAGAAAATTAGTGAAATACTTTCATCAAGGTGAATTCATGCCCCATCCTCTAGAAAAAGTTTATGCAGGACATATAATCCCAATAATGGTAGATGAAGGTAAAGTAACACATGTATATGAAGCACCCATAGAGGAATATAAGAACGTAATAGTAGGTGAACTATTTCAAAATCTTAAGAAATATGGTAGATATGTACTTAAAAAAATATATGGAAAAGAAATTACAGATATCGCACATACATTAGAGGACATAAACAAGTTAGCTGAATATCTAAGACAAATAAATGACTACATAATTGGATTTTTCAAGTTAACCTATGCACCAATAACAATACCTAAGAAAAGAGAAGCACCAGTTGGTCCTCCCTCACCTGTAGAGCTTTACTGGCTATGGACTTTAACAAGGATATCACATGAATTAAGAGAGATTTGGAATCAAAGTTTAATAGGGATTATAGATAAACTAGGACCAATATATAAATTAATACAGGATCAAAATGCTATAGAAGCACTACTAAATCTAACCAAGCCATTAACAGATTTAAATGAATTCGAAAAGAGGGTAAGTCTAATACTTCACATACCGGCAGACACAAGACCAGGATTAAATACATCAAAACTTATACCTCATTTACTTTCTGTATCAGCTCTCTCAATAGCCAAGTACATGAATAAATACGGCTACATGGTCTCCTTGGAGAGAGAAATATTGAGATTAGCAAGTATACTACATGATATCGGAAAACCGCTAGCATGGATCTACGGGATTTCACATGTCGAAGCTAGTAGGGAGCTCGTTAAAGAATTAAAGGATATCATACCCATGGAGGTATTAAACCTTGTCCTCATGCTCATAGAACATCACCACGATCCAGATAAACTACCTGAATATGGACAGATATCTAAAGGTGTTAAAGTAAAGTTAAAAGAACTAGGAAAAATACTCAATATATCAGATAAAGAATCATCAACCATAGATAGGCTAGTTGACCTAGTAAGTGATTATCTTAGTGAAAAGCTAGGTATAGGTAAAGGAGAAGTAAGGAGAGTTCTAATAGGAGTAGGAGAACCTATATGGGAGTTTTGGTATAAGCTAGGCTATGCTAAGATTAAGGAGCTTACAGAAGAAGTAAGTAGAAAGCTCCTAGAAAAGTCAAAGGAACTACTACAAATAAGGGACCAGGTAATTAGCGATACAGCTTTAATTTCAATAGATGTAAAGGGGATTCAAAGATTCATTAGTAGAGAAAATATAAGGATGTTAACAGCCTCAAGTATAATCATAGACTTATTCACAACATATATCGTTCCTAGGGCACTTAGAGAATCATTGAATCTACCGCCAGAGAACATAATCTACGCTGGTGGAGGTTTTGTAGTAGCAGTAATCCCGAGAAAGGCCAAAGAAGAACTAAGTAGGATTGAAGAATTCATAAAGAACTGCAAGAACAGGATATTATCAGAATATATAGACATAGGATTTACTATTGCAGTAGAAGATCTATACATCGACTGGCCTACATCAATGTATAAACTAGTTACAATACTTAGTACGAAAAAGAAGATAAGTCTTAGCCCATCACCTACAATAAAATTAGGTATTACGGTTAACTGTGAGCTATGTAGAATAAATCCCGCAGTAATAAGAATACGCGGTACCAATATACTAGCCTGCAAGGAATGCGAAAAAATAAGGGAAATGGGTAAATCCTTATACATAGAGACAAGATTAAAAAGATTAAAAGCATATGGGTATAGTGAAGTTAATGAAGAACTTTCAAAGATAGAGAGCGTAATGGATAAACTCATTCAATGGTTCTCAGGTCACGAAAGGTGGATTGAAGGTGTTGGAGGAGAAGTAGCAATAGTAAAAGCTGATGGAAACTTTATGGGCAGGTTCATGGCAACAGCTCTATCATTAACTGATGCCATGGAACGTAGTATTAGAATAGACCTTGGATTAAAGAAAGGCATAGGTGAACTACTAGAGAAGATAAAAGACGATGTAGAAACATTAAAGAGAGTTTATACGGGTATCATGTATGCTGGCGGAGATGACTTTCTGGCTATATGGCCAAGCTATATAGCATTACCGGCAGCACTATACATAGCCTACTGGTATTGGTTTACTCTGGGAGGAGAATCACAATTATCTATAGGAATAGCCATTGGAAAGCCAAAGCATAACATATGGGCACTATTAGATGCATCAACATCTCTACTAAAGAAATCAAAAAGCTTATCAAGAAAATTAAAAGAAGAATACGAAGACATCCTAAGCAATATAATAGCAATGATATCATTCCTGCATAGCGAGCAACAACTATTTCCATCAGATATAGAATACATATTAAAAACGTATAAGGATAAGCATTTAACATTACAACCCTACGCCTTAACATTACCAGATAAGACAACTCACATATATAAGCTAGGTTATGGAGTAATTAACGACCTTATAAGGATAATACATAGAGGTAACGGTAAGGTAAAAGACCTTCTTGAAAACTTCATAGAAATAGCATTAAGTATTAGAAAAGGCGTTGAAGAGAATAGGGAAAAGTTAAGGCATTTAAGAACATTAGCTATGCAATTAAATAATATAGCAAGCCTAAGCCCTACACAAAACATCAAAGACGTAAAACTAACCGTTCTTACATACCTAGCCAGAGAAAGAGCTAGGTCTAGAGAAATAGAAGCTATTGAAAAAGCAAAAGCTGAGATAATTAAGGACATGGCAGAAATCTACATAGAAGCCGACATGCTTCCACCTCTTTATGACATATACGTATTCTCAAAAATACTTATGGGAGGAATAATATGAAGATCTCCTACATAATAGTAATTAAAACTCCAGGACTATGGGGTACTGGTAAGAAAGGTCTTGAAGCAGATAACTTAACATATAAGTGTAGGATAGGTGAAGTAGAAGTACCATGCATTCCATCAACATCAATTAAGGGAGCTTTAAGAAAAACAGCTTCACAACTCCTACCAATACTAAAGCAAATAGGTGCAGTAAAAGACCCTAACATCATCAAAGAAGTATTTGGAGATCGTGGTACAAGCTATACACCACTAACATTAACAGATGCAATACCATTAAGCAGCACCGATATAGCTAAGGAGGCATTTAAGAAGGGAATTCATATACTAATAAATAATATACTAAAAATACCAACAATGACTGTACCACACGTAAGAATAGATGATAAAAGCCTTACAGCAGCAAAAAGAGCACTCTTTACGGAGGAAAGAATACCAGTAGAAACATCCCTTTACGGAGAAATACACATATATGAAAAACTCTTAGGAGAAGATAAAGCACTTGAGGCAATGAGGCTAATACTATTCTCACTATCAGATTTAAGGTATAGGTATCTAGGTAGAAAGTCATTAATAGACATAAAGATAATAGGTATAGAGCCAAGTAATCTCCTAGAAGATAAGTACATTTCATTTATATATAACAACTTATCCTTAAGGTGAATTACTTGGAGCTTAAAACATTTAAAATTGAACTAGAAAGCTTAAGCCCAATACTTATAACAGTAACAGAGGGATATAGGGGATTCCTATATAGATCATTAAGATATTATATACCAGGTTCTGTAATTCAAGGATCGATAATGACTACTTCAATTAGTGAAGGATTATTAAGAGTTAATGAAGCTTATAGCATAGTAAATAAGGAGCTATTTAATACAACACCAGCATTAACAACCATAGATTTCAATTATAAGTATATTAAAGATCTAGGAATAGCACATGCTTTATGCCTTAGACCAAAAGTTAAATCTAAGAAAATGAAGAGAAAATATGTAATTAGTATCGACGTAGGTAAGATAATTAAAGAATTAACCTTAAAGCAAGTAAACTTTTCAGAAATGGTTAAGGAGGTCTTAGATAGGAGCATCATAGACATTGCAAGGGAATTAGAAGTACATCCAGCAGATTTAGAGGATTGTAGTGGTTTTCCAATAATTAAGCAAGAGAAAACATGGATTTTAATGGAAGATGAAGAAAGGATAAGAATACTACCTAAAACACATATAAGTATTGAAGTTAAGGATTGGGGAGGTACAGTACCAGGAGCATTATATGCTTATGAATATATTGAGCGCGGATTAAAATTCAAATCACATATATCATGCCCTAAAGAATCAACAATATACAAGATACTCAAACAATTAGAATCAATAGGCTATGTTAATGCGAGAATAGGGAAGGCTACAAGTAGAGGTCTTGGAATGATAAGGCTTAAGCTAATAGAGTATCCCATAGAAGATCTGATAGATCAAGTAGGAATAAATGAAATAAATGTAAATGATAAGATAATAGCACTGGAAACACTATCAATAACATCAGTACTAGATCCATTACCAAGACCGCTAAAGACAGGAGACGTAGTAAGCGATAAACTAAATCTAGGCCTAAAAATGCAGGTAGTAGGAATACTTGAATCTAAGCATGGTGCTAGAGAGTATAGGGGATGGTCTATAGCAACAAATACACCAAAATTAACAATAAAAGGACTACCACAAGGCTCAATAATATTTACTAGAATAACTAAAACACCACCAACAACTAATCAACTACATCAAGCACTCATATCGCTACTACTCCTAGGATTAGGACCTATAAGCCAGGGATTTAACATAGTATATCCATTCAAAAAAGACCCTTATATCTTAGAGGTGAAATAAACTTGAAATCTAAGCCAATAAACCAAATAATAAAAAACTTCATGGAAGAATACAAGAGGCTAAGCAATAGAGCATTAATAACGCTAAAACTTACTCCTAAAGAACCTCTACACATAGGCACTGGAGCTAAGGAATTCTATTCACCAACAATTAAAATAAAATCAATAGATAATAAAGAGTACGTATACATACCCGAATCAAGTATAAGAGGTGTATTAAGGAGAATAAGCGAATCAATAGTAAAAGCATCAATAAACGCCTTCAACGGCTACGAAAGAAAACTCGTAGAGGCGCACTATGAACCTGAAGAAGATATAATTAGACATTTAGGGGTTATAGACATAGCAAAAGAAATTGTACAAGACGAAGATCTATTAAAACAATTCATACCAGAAGATGAAATAGGGGAAGTGGTCAAGCAGATAAAGAGCGGTAAACCCCCTGATGAAATGTTAAAGAAAATTGAAACACTATTAGCACTTCTATGTCCTATTTGTAGACTATGGGGCTCCATAGGACTAAGATCAAAAATAATAATCAGAGATGTATTAATTAGTAACTATAAATTACATCCATATACTAGAGTAAGTGTTGATAGGAAAAGCCAAATGCAAGCTAAGGGAAGATTATTTAGCATAGAAAAAACCTACATACCGTCAATAGAGTTAAACATTATAGTTACAAATGTTAAACCAGGCTCAAGTGAAGCACTTATACTAGCATCACTACTCGAATACATAAAGAACCTAGGAATAAGCATAGGAGGTATGAAGAGTATAGGACTAGGGTATCTAGAACTAGATACTGAAAAATCAAACGTTGTATATGTAGATTATGAAAAAGTATGTTTAGAGGAAAAGAACATAGATAAATGCCTAAACATGCTAGTAAATCCATGGGAGTATGGAAATAAAATAAGCATTAATGAATACATAACATTCCTAAAGAAGGAATAAACGCTACCTACTTTCCTTCTTTTTAACTAATACATTCAATACCGAAATATTCATTACAAATAGGATTCTCTAATCCAACCATATTAGCTAAGTTCACATACCTTAAAATCCTAGTACATTCACTTGCCTTTCTACAATCAAAAATTAATGTAGCTAATCTCCTATTAAGATCAAAATTAATTCTACAAGTCTTAACATTTAAACTACCAATAATAGAACTTACATCAACACCATATAAATCTCTAGCCCTTTGGATGATAAAGCTTGGATCAAGTATTCTGACTACTAAACTTAACTTACTCAACTCCTTAACCTTCACCATAACACGGATTTCCCTAACATCACCTCTAATGCACTTAACTCTGTTAAAACCTACATAAACTCCTCCACGAACAACCTTATACCAACACAAATCATCAACTCTAAAAACATCAACCTCACTAACATAGCATGAACTTCCCAACTCTTTAATAAAACGTAATATAATGTCATGCAAATTATCTACCCTACAAGAAATCACAACACTATAAACATCATCTTCACATTTCAAAAACCTAACAATACCTAAATCCTCCACAACCTTAGCTACAAAATTACAAGTAACTTCATTAAAGCACTTTAACTTAAACCAACAAATACATAACAACATTAAACCCCCACTACCCATCAACACAAATAACCCCTTCATCACCACGCTTCTTCCATAAAAACCTACCACTACGATTAAATAACGTAGTAGCTCTAATAGGCCTAGGCTTAATACCACCCTCAAAAATTGTTTGCAAGCTTAGGATTACCCTTAAGTAAAAAGATCTAACAACCTTACCAGTAAGTAGAGGTAAAATACAACTACCCTTACCACTAACCCAAACATTAAGTCTGCATAAAGTCCTAGGCGAACTAAATAATAACCTGCGAACAAGACCAGCAATAACACCAGAATCTAAAAAGCATTTAAAAGCAAACCCATACCCCCGAATAAATAAACCAATAAGTAGAAAAATAAACCCAACACAAACCTCCCAATTCTTACTATTGTTTTCAGGGTTAGTAAGAACACTAAATCACATTTACTATTATCACATAACCTCTCGATTCTTATTGTTATTTTATAACGTAAGGGATAGAATTCTCAAAATCCAAAAGCAATTTGATAGTTTAGCTTTTCAATTCTTATTGTTGTTTCATGAGCTCACTATACCCCTATAACGTACAGAGAACCATATTCTACATCTCTCAAAGTATGTTAAAAGTACATAAATTTACTGAAACAAAAACAATAAACAGAATTGTCATAGAAAAAATAAGCCTTAGATGCTTATAAACCATTAAAAACCTCCCTCGTAGAGCTTTAGGACAAATCCTATAAAGAGAATAATTTATAAAATATCAGAAGCAATGCTAAAGAACATAACCCTAAGAGCAGAGAGATATTGAAAGGAACTGATACTAGAAAATAGCTTCATAAAGCCTAGATTAAAGACTATTAAAATATTTAAAACATAAACCAATAATATTAGATAGATTCATTAGCTATAAAACAACAATAAGAATTGAGAGTGAGTTATTTCACCAGATTTCTTTATACCAAAGTCAACGGTTAAATAAAACAACGATAAGAATTGATATTTTGTTAGTGCTTGTGCTTGGATTTCAAAGTAGCTTCTTATTCGCGTAAAACAACAATATTGATTGAAGTCCAGGCGCTAGCTAATGTTAAAGCATGTCTATCTAGTTTAATATAAATCCTTACATGAAGTTGTGCTTCTATCATCATTAAAGTATCGCCTAGCAGAAAGATAAAGGGAGTGTCTTCAGAGAGGTCAGGAGAAGCCTCCAGAGACCGTAAAGAATTCACTAGGGAGGTTCTCACCTTAACTTCCTCCTCTGAAATAGTGAGGGAGATTACAATCCACGTAGTTGGTCTAGGTGCTTAGTTTATTAAGTACTCTTAATCCTTAAATTAATAGGGTACTTAGTAGTGGGGTCTAGTAGTGAGGTTTATTGAACCTAAATTTGTTGATAGAGTTAATGAGCTTAGGAAGCTTAAAGAGCTGGCTATTCATGGAAGTATTTTACCTATTTATCTTTATGGTCCCGAGGGTTGCGGTAAGACAAGACTACTTAAAGAATTTATGAAGAAGGTTAATGGAGTAGCAATTTATATTGACGCATTGGAGAGGAAGGATCCCGAGAGAGCATTAATAGTAAGTCCATTCATTACCGAGCTTAGAGAATTTTTAAGGAAAGCTTTATCGGGTATTTCTGGTTCTTTAGGTGTATACCTTGCTGATAGGATTACGTTCATAGTTGAAGAAGTTGCTAAAAAGGTGAGTATAAGTAATAAGCCATTAACTGTAATAGTTGATGATGTTACTAGAGCTATAGGTCTAGGCCAAGTTGAATGGTATGTTAAATGGCTTTATGAGTTAATTAAAAAGCTATATGAAAGATATAGGCCAAGAAGCATACTTATCATTGCTACAACTAGTGAGGGTAAGAGTTTAGATTTAATTCTAAGGCATAGATATGCTAAAGTTAAACTTATTTGGAACTTACCTAGAAATGGGTTCAACGAGCTTATAAACGAATTAAATCCGTCAAACAACAGAATAGCTGATAAGATATGGTATTTTACGGGAGGTAATCCTAGAGCTGTTATCGAAATAGCATATAGTTATGGATGGAATATAGATTTATGGTTAAAGGATTTAAAGAAAATTCTCATAAAGTTCATTACGATTATACGTTCAGAAAACTTAGTCAATGAGTTAAAGCTCGTCATAGAAAACCCAGATATGGTATATGAGGAGGCTTCAAAGAATATGATGAAACTCTACAATATACTAGTTGAAGAAAATCTCTTCATATACAAGTTTACTTCAACGATTTCGGGCATTGATTTAGTTCAAGACCTTGAACTAGGTATTGGTAAGTACTATGCATGGCAAATACCGGCCTATAAACACCTATTAAGAGAACTACTATAACAACTACATACCTTCAACACCATTAACACCACTTGAATCAATACCATAACCTCATAGAACATAGAGATTAAGCGGTAAAGTAAGTTAATAGTATTAACTTGACCATATACCACTACAACAAAAGCACTATAAATGTTAAGCATGTTATAAGACTAGGGGTATAGCTTAAGGTAAGGGGTTCATTACAAGTGTCTATAAGACTGCTACACATTTTATTAAAGATATGGTTTATTTACCTCATAGCGTTTCTAGCATTAAGCATCCCTATATACATATTAATATATTCCATAATATTGGGGTCTAGGACGCTACACGAATCAATGTTAATGGCACTAACATTCTCTTTAGTAGGTGCTACAGTATTTACAGCAGTATTTAAAGTAATTAAAGAGAATAGAAAATCAATGCCATAAACCTTTCCCTGAGAATGGATTTAATGGTTCTTCATAGCCTTATTAAGATGGTTTGAATACTAAGTTATATGTCATGTGATGTGTGGGTTTAGTAAATTCTTCTAATGTTCTTAAACTAGCATATACTTTCTCGAACATCCAACCTGTTTTATTAGCTATTTTTACTAGTTCATGGAGGAGGTAGACCCTTTGCAAAGTCTCTAACCTATCAATAAGTGTTAGAATGTTACGCTCTTTCTTGTAGAGACTCCATGTAGATATAAACCTAGAGGGTAATAGGTCAAATCTAGAAGTTTCAACTATAATGTAGTCTCCAAGATCTTGACTATCTTCAAGTACCCTACGAATACTAAATGCTAGTGCAAGGTAATCCCTATTAATATGCTGTAATATCATTAACCTTCCACGATCTTTAACTATTTTCCCACACCTTACTAGGATTTCATAATCAACATCTTCATCATAGTATCCTAGAACTGACGACCAATAATATAGAATTACATCAAAACATTCATTACCAACAACTTTATCTATTTTCCTAGCATCACCAACTAGGAACTTAACCTGAACACCTTCCCTTTTAGCCACCACCATCTTTATAAAATTCACTAAGAGTAAAAGTACTACTAGCTGATATGCTTAACTTACCCTTTGAAAATGAGGTATTTGATGGAATTCTTGCTATTCAATCACTAGAATATATACCATTAAAATTAACTCACAGAGCATTACGGGAAATTCATAGAATTTTTAAACATGGTGATAAAAGTGAGGTTCGGGATTCTAGTTAGCTGCTGGGGAAATCCTTATCAATGGAATTTAGCGCAATACACTACATCTAGCGATGAAGATCTTGTTGAATCAATATCTACAATTACTGCAACTTCATACCTAATTGTAAAAGAGCAAAAATCCCTCAATAAAATTATACTTCTTGTACAAGATACCCTAATTCCAAGCATATTAAAGGAGTTTAAGGATAAAGAAATTCATTCTTACAGAGAGCTCATAGAGCTTGTAGAAGAAGGTATTAAGGATAAACTGAACTCCCCTCAACATTATGTAAAATATTTACCCGGAAAGAGAGATCATTGTTAAAACCGTTAAACCTATTATGGGACAGCTCAAGGATATTGGTATCACTGATGTAGATATTATCGTGCTTCCAGGTGCAGGCAGATTTATTGATAAAAACCATGAGGTATATAAAGCCACGTTTAAGAGAAATCTAGCTGAATATTTATCAATATTAGCAATCAAACTTACTAACATAGTATTGAGTATTTTAAGCAAGAAACCTAGAAGTATATACTTTTACATAGATTTAAGCCATGGATTAAACTATCATCCTTCATTAACACTCTCAACAATCTACGATATTGCTAAAAGCATTGCAGTATTTATTGAAGAAGTCAAGCTCATTATATTCAACTCTGAGCCTTATCCCACAAGAGAACTTGGTGATACACCACCTAAGTTAAAAATACATAAAATACTTGAATATGACATTCTTCCAGACTATACATGTTACAAGGCTCCCAGCGAAAGGGATGTATTTTCAGGCATCAGGCGCACCGTAGATTATCCTCTCAAATTAGTAGAACATGTTAATACAATACTTGCCTCAATATCCTCTGTTTATCCCCTAACAATAATACATAGTCTTTCAGAATATATAAAGACGTTAGCAGAATATTACGCCGAAGAATTTTCACCCTTACTTGTATGGAAGCACGCTGAAAAGACATTAAATAAACTTCATGAATATTATCAAGATGGCGTTAAAGTTCATGGAAAAACAAATGAACTCATAGTTGAATCAAATATAGATTTACATAGGTTTATGAAGGTATACGAGTTAAGCCTAGCTTACATATTAACATGTCTAGCATCTCAAGTATTTGAAGATATAATTAATACGTATAGAGAGAAAGGGGAGGTAACAATAGAGGAGTTAGAACATATAGTAAAAATCTTATGTCGTGAAAGGTACATGCTTAAAGATAGAATAATTGGAAGAGACCTAGAAGACATTATAGAGAAAATTAAAGAAAAAATAAGAAAGGGAACAGATCTAGAAGAACTTAATAACACATATATAAAGTACCTGTATGTACCAAGGCAAGAGCCTATAAGTAAGCCTAAGTTCAATCATTTTCAAGCCCATAGTGGTCTCGAAGGAAATGTAACAATACTTAAAATAGTAGACCCAAAATCCCTAATTAAAGCACTTCAAGAACAAGATCGGAAATTGTTGAAAACATGCATAGCATTAGGTTACGACCTTAATCGCCTAAATCAAATATATAATGAGATCAGAAAAGCGCTCAAGTCGAGAATAAGATAATAGCAACTACAAACTAGCACATGATAGAATTAAGTGGGATAAATTGGACATCACCAAAGCCCAAGATGAAAACCATCCCGGGAATGAAGGTGAGACCACGAGCATAACTAAAGAGTATTACTGAATTTAATATAAACTAGAAAATTTAAATAATAGTAGTATCATCAGATATCATGTAATAAAATTGCAGATGTCAAGTCCGTCAACCATAAGGCTTAAGGCTCAGAATCTAATAAATAGAATTGAAAGTGTACTAAGAGAAAGCTTTCGTGAAATTTATAAAGTCTTTGATATAATGTACTTTGAGTATTGAGTAAATAATACGATAATATTTTTGCTTTTATGGCCCCAGCTAAGAGAGATATCTGAAGAAAATTCCATTATTTAGTAGCAATGATAGCTATATCATTATACTTTTATCCTTAGTGTTTTACTTTTTTACATGGTATTAACTGCTCTTTTAAGCGAATTGCTGAATAGTTCACATATATCAATAACGTATTCATTTTCCATGTTTACTTCCTTAAGTTTCTCCTTAGATATTTCAATAGCAACTTTCTTCATCTTTTCTCTATCAATTTCAAATTTTAGAGATATAGCTGGTATGGTTTAATTTCACTATCTTCAACTCTAATAATTACTCTATCCTTGATATTGAATTTCCTACGTACTTTAGTTGGTATAAGGTTTATCATAAGAGGTAGGGATTCAGTTGGGATGGCTATTATGCTATGAAGTGTACCTTTATACCTAGCTTAACCGCTATCTCAGCTTGTTTTTTATCGCTTGTAAGTAGTTCACCATATTTTTGTGCTTGTACTAAATAGAGTGAGTCATAGAGTGTTATTCCTTGATTTAATGCTATTTGTAATGCTTCTTGCAGGTATATTTCTTCTGGTTCTAGGATAACCACTTTTACCTCCATGAGTTTTAATAGTACTTGGTATAGTTTAATTGCAGTGTTCTCATCTATGATTCTTTTTAAATAACAATGCTTCCATATAGCATTTCCTACCTCCTTTAATATATGCTCTACGGAATAAAGTGGTCTTCTTTCTTTAATGTATAAGCCTACTTCCTCCCAGTTTTCTTCATGAAGTACGTATTTTGTAAGTGATGAAGCATCAATAACTATCACGGTCTTCCCTTATGTATCTAGTTGCTATCCCTTTAGGAATTAGGGGAATTCTCTTTATAGTTTCCTCGAGTTCTTCTATTACTTTTTGCTGTTCAAGTTCCTCGATTCGTTTTTCAATGAATTTCCTTAGTTCCTCACTCCAGTTTATGGTCCCTTTAAACCTATCCATCTTCTTCTTTAATTCTCTTGGTATTCTAAATGATACTATAACGCTCATTAGTCTATTACCACATAATACTATAATCGTATTACATATTTATTCTTAATTCTGTAATACAAGGTTAAAGAATGTATATGGTTACTAGGTCTATTAACTACATGTCCTTATGGATTATTAATGGATTAGTTAAGTAAATAAATGCTATGAACTCATAGTATAGTATATAATAATGAGAAATCTTTTGTAGGGTCCATCTTAAGTAGTCATGCAAAAAGCATTAGAAATAATATTATTATGAAAATCCCCTATTATTCAGGTATAATGATAGATTCTTGGAGAAAAAGCTTCTATAGTAACATTTGATAAGAAGCTATGTAGTTAGACTAGGAAGCTCAATGTAAATGTTATTCCAGTAGAAACAGGTTATATACGGGAATATTGTTCTAGCCAGAGAATTAACTTGGATTATCAACTTGGAGTACTAAGTATACTGTGTTATTTAAGGATGTCTATCCAGTATTTGGATGCATCTACTAAGGCAATGCTTCCTCCACTTAAAGCATTATTGAATTCATCTATTGTATATAGGAAGAAGTTTATCCTATATCCTCCTAATCGTTTATTATCAATTACTTTTAGTACTAGCTTTAATCTGTCAGTATCACTTAGTTCTTTAAAATCATTTGATACTATTACTATATCTAGATCACTAAGTTCATGCCAGTCACCACGAACTCTGCTACCAAAAACATAGGCCTTTTCTACCTTTAATCCATGGTCCTTAAGTAGCGTAACAACTTGTTTAGCTACTTTAATAGCCTTTTCATCAGGATCCTCAATATTTACCTTATCCTTTACCTTTAAAACCCAATTAATTATCTTTTCAGCTATCATAATAGCTTCATCAGCATCCTCAATACCTATTTTCTCAGATGGAAGTCCTCTAACAGCATTAGGATACCTTGATTTTTCATAATAGTCAGTAAGAATTCTTAATTCTCTCAATGTAAAGTTCGGTTTTTCAACTATGACTTCAGATGGTAGCATTTCAAATAATTTTTCAAGGTCATGAGTCTTAGGGTGAATTTTTCTACCAACATAATATAGTGCTTTCAAGGCTTTTTCAGCTGCTTGCTGAGCATAAAATGTAGATACATGATATAATCTTTCTCTTCTAAACCTTTTAGCTAAATCGAAATCCCTTAACCCCTCTCTTAACCACTGCTCCATATACTCCTTCAACTTACCCATATTTAGCCTCCAAATACAATAAATGCTAATAAACCCTTCTAAACCTTACCATGAAAACAACATTAATGACGCACTCACGGAAATATTCATGAATTATTAATGCTATATGGTAGAAGTAATGAGATATTGTAGTTTAAATAGTGTTTAAATTAGTTAATGCTAGCACCTTGTATGATATTCTTATATATTGGTATTTGCCATGCCCATTCACTTCCAATACCAAGTTCAGGGTCTTCCTTAACTTCTTCACCTAAAACGAGCTTCTTCATTAATTGTATCATTAACCCTATGTCTTCAAGTTTAAGTGCAAGTCGAGGATTTGAGTCTGGATTCTTTGCTAGCTCTTTTACAGCTTCTAGTGGTATTTCATGTATTGTTAGGAGTTTTCCTACTTTCTCTTTATAGATTTCTATAAGTTTACTTATATTCCATCCTAATTCAGCTAATTCAACAAGAATTCTTGGATTACCACCAGTTAACTTCCATAATAGTTCATAATTTATTGGCGGGTTTAACTGATCTAGTAGCTCATAGAAGCCACCTTAGGAATATTCCATAACATATATACATGTACATAGGTATGCCTTAATAACTCCCTCTTTGAAACCCCCTCACTAGTTGTTAAAACTACTAGGAATTTCCTTACATTTAATTCTGGTAAATTCCACGTAATCCATTCATATAGCATTTTAGTATATTTATCAGCTTCACCTAAACCAATAGCCTTATATACATCATCTAAAACAACTATAAGTCCCTTCCTAATACCTATTATTTCATGAACTCTACCGATAATGTACGTAATAAACCTACTTACTATAGTACCTAGGGGTAAATTAAATTCTTTAATGAGCTAGTAAACTACTTTATCTATAATCCTAGGTTTATGAAATTCAATTACTTCACCTACCTCTAACTCCAAGAGCATTAACATATATACTTGTATATCCCTCCTCTCTCATCCTCCTCGTAAAATACTTAAATAACGTTGTTTTACCACAGCCTTCAGGTCCATATACTGCTATGGGATATAGTTTAGATTTATTAATCCATTCACTTAGTACATGTACTTCATAAACCCTATCAGAAAAGCACACTTCGACTCCTGCAATATTTACCTTAAAACTACAATCCAACTATATCTCCCTCTAAACCTAAGACTATATGCTAAGTACTTAAATTCATTAAATATCAAGAAACATAGTGGGTTTCTTAAGAAGACTTAGTGTACTATGTAGTCTCATAGTGATATAATTATGTTGATTTCATGATTATACTATGGGTAAAGAAAATTATGTTGTTTTCCTATGGGGGTAAATTACATATGTTTAGTTATAATAGTTTATTGACTAGGTTTAATGCTTCTTGACATAAACGTCTTAGTTCATCTCTAGATATTGGTGAAACATTTACTACCTTACCTGTTTCTAAATCTACTATAGCACGAGTCTCTTTTGTTAATGTTCCATGCATTAACATGTTCCTCTTCTTTTTCAATGTATCAAATATTTTTAGGTCATCTATGGCTAATCCTATTTCACTTAACATTTCTAAAAACCATTTATCTACTTTATCAAGTTCCTTTCTTGCAATGGAGGTTAAAATGTTATCTAGTTCATTCCATAGATTTCTTCCAGGTTCTATAGTTTTGATTTTATTTGTATATAGCCTTCTAGCTATTAATAATATTATTAGTTCTCTTAGTACGCCAATAACTTTGTCATAGTATTCAACTTCACTACTACATACTTTTAATGTTTTAATTGTTGTTTCAAGAGGTATTTCACCTCTTATCTTATCTAGGAGAATACTTGTTTGTGTTATTATTGAATCCGATATGGGAAACCATGGCCTATCACTTTGTATTTGAAGTACGTTTTCTTGGTTTATGTATATTTGATTTATTATTTTATTTAAGCTATTTTTAGCAGCCATTAGGTGTTCATCTAGGTTGTTGATCTTTGAGTGTATGAGGGGTATTTGTCCACTTCTAATATACCATAGTATATCTCTCGACTTTTCAGCTATTGATGTAACATTTGAATATGTTTCTCTAAATAATGGTCCTAGTTTTCTACCAACACTTCTAACTTCACTTATTGGTAGAAGTCTTTCATCTAGTTTACTCCATGCACTAATTCCTGATAATATTTTCCTAGTAATGTATGATGCTTCAGTTATATCGATAAAATCTACTTGGGTATTGGGTTGAGGTCTTGAAAGTATTGGTGCTGAATATAGTTTAACTTCTATTCCCTTAGATTCAGCAAGTATTTGTGATGAAATCATTAATGCTAATACCATAATATTTGATCCATGAGTTAAATCTATATGAACTTCAACATTATCTTCTCTAACTACTTGCTCTATTTCACTGCATAAGGCGGAGTATATTGCGTTAAGCATAATGTTAAAGTCATAGTTATATTGGATATGTTTTTCATCAACTATAACTTTATCATCTTGAATAGTGACGTCTAGTGCTTTAGCTATACCACCATGAGGTATTAGGTATCCTCGTATTTTATCTACAAGACTACATACATATTCATCATGCTTTGTTTGATTTTTACCCCTATATATTAATTGTAGATTCTTATATCCTGCTTTAGCTTTAAGAACTAGCTTATAGTTTTCTACATGATCTCTAGTAAATAGAGTTGATGGGACAAGACATATGCAAATATCATAATTATTAATTGCATAGAGTGCTGCAGGTGCTAGAAACGTATTTATAGTTAATGAATTAAACCTATAGTTGACTGGTTCATATTGAAGTATATTACCTGCATTCCAGACAAGTACCTTCTTAACCAAGGAAACTAAACCTCCAGACATATAGAATTCTAGATGCAACTAATAGCCTTCCATAAACATGAAATAAATCTTACTATAGAGAAATAAGTTCATATAAGGACATTCAACACATACCAACCTCCTACATAACTTTCCTATAAAGTAACTTATAAATAAACATATTATATAGATGTCTTCTTAATACAATAAAAGTATTACTTAGGGGGTCACCTTAACTTATGGTGATGATATATAAACCCTTTAAAAACCTAACGCTATATGAGTTAAATGAACATTGCTAATGGATAGAACTAAGTGGGATAAATAAAACATCACCATAACCCAAGGTGACCCACATCACATGTAACAAATACAGCTCCAAATACATAAACAAAGAGTATTACTAAACCTCCTTAAACAGCAAAACTTAAATATTAGAATTCATTTAGTTTAGCACGAAATAGAAATGAACATTCAATGGACATCAACCATAAAACCCAAGACTCAGAATCTAATAAATAGAATTGAAAGCAACTCATAGCAGGCAGGTCCTCTTGAACTGAAGTAGCTGATGGAGAATCTAATAAATAGAATTGAAAGAAACTACCTAACCCTATTCCTAGCAAAATTCCTAACAAAGAATCTAATAAATAGAATTGAAAGATTATTTAACCCAGACCTTGTATATATTGAGAAGACAGCGAATCTAATAAATAGAATTGAAAGTGTATTGGTAGCTTAACGTATTCAGCGTCAATTAGTTTGTCTTGAATCTAATAAATAGAATTGAAAGACATCCCAACACCATCGCTGAACCTCATACCTGCTATGATGTTGAATCTAATAAATAGAATTGAAAGGGCATTTCCATCAAATCACATTAAGTTATTTAAAGGGTATTAGGGTGGAATCTAATAAATAGAATTGAAAGATTATCTTAATAATAATAAACACACTCATGTGGGCTGAGAATCTAATAAATAGAATTGAAAGTATAATCAAAGAAGACTTTAAGAGAATCAGATTCCACGAATCTAATAAATAGAATTGAAAGTGGGATTTCAAGCTTCTTGAAACGCCATTCTATTATGACGACT
>Ga0190367_1000470_pt1 | contig 29456 bp, 18 predicted proteins | sample 4872181011_MG_FD_171838 | JGI IMG/M metagenome (GOLD analysis project Ga0190367, IMG submission 171838) | Hydrothermal vent microbial mat bacterial communities from Southern Trench, Guaymas Basin, Mexico - 4872-18-10-11_MG | ecosystem: Environmental > Aquatic > Marine > Hydrothermal vents >...
GGTCACATATGCAACAGCTTACACTCACGTCCTCGCTGAACTATCTGCTGAAAAAAGAAAACCTTTGGAGACCTAGAGAGAAGTTCGAGCCTTTTCTCGAGGAAATAATTTTGAGAATGCACAGATTTTATTACGAAAGAAGCGCTATTTACAGGAGAGTATGTGAAATAGAGAATGTTTCAGAGAGAGCCAAAATTGATGACTTGTTTAAAGTAATGCTCGTAGACAAAATCTTTAAGTCTTATCCTACAGAGTATCCCGAAAAAGAACCGGAAAAGTTTCTGTCATGGCTCAATAAAATAATGACAAAGCCTCTGAAAGTAAGAATAGAGCCACAGAAGTCTCTGCAAAGCTTCTTAGATAAGTTAAGCGGATATATTTGGCTCAGCTACAGTAGCGGCACTACTGGAAGATTCTCGTTCATACCGAGAGACGAGAAAACAGTAGAATACTGTATAAAGTCGTACTCCGAAGCAGCTGTAGCTATCTCAGGCGACTACGTCAGAAAAATGCATTTCATTTTAGCATTACCTAAGAAAACACACCTGTTCATTAGCTGGATACCTAAAGAAGTTGCCGAAAGAATTTCAGGCAAAGTGACTGTTCTGCTGAACCAAGTCTCAGCAGATATTGTTAGAGCTAGAACTAAGCCCCCTACATGTTTCTCTGAAAAAATGAAAGCCTCGCTTATAGGAGTACTCGGCAATATTATGAAAAGCCAGCTTATCAAGAAGCTTTACCGCGAAGTCAAGAAAGCTGTAGAGAAAGGAGAGGAAGTAATAGTTTTTGGCTCAATGCCAGTAATGTATGCTTTCTGCAAGAAATTGTTAGAGAGAGGAGAGCGACTAGAGCTTCCTGGAAGAAGCATTGTAGTGACAGGCGGAGGATTCAAGCTAGAAAAGGGAGTATCGCTTGAAGACTTCCGCAGAATGCTTAATGAAGCGCTTGGAATACCTGCTCCTGAAAGACATGTAGACGGCTACGGCATGTGTGAATGCAACGCACTGTTCTATTCCTGTGTAGAAGGCGGAGAAAAGCATATACCTCCATGGATTAAACCAGTGCTTCTCGACGAAGAGCTTAATCCTCTACCAGAGCACGGTAGACAAACAGGGCGCTTCGCGTTCTTCGACCCGCTAGCTCAATCATATCCAGGCTTCATAATCACAGGAGATAAAGTGACAATAAATTGGAATGGGTGCTCCAAGTGTAGTAGAGAAGGGCCTGTAATAGAGAGCATTGAGAGAGTAGAGTCTGAAGAAGGAAGAGGATGTGCGCTAGTTCTCGGTAAAGTTCTGGGAGAATAATGTTAAAGGGATATTTTCTTCCAAAAGAGCTTCAAGATAGTTTTGATACTATCATAAGAGAGGTAAGCGGCTTTGAAATAGAGTATCTAAAGCTCAAAGAGGGCGATGCGGAGAAAATCTCAAAGTTTCTTAAAGAGGAGCGAAGAAAAGCGCTCAGTGAAGTAGGTATTTCTGAAAAAACTATGAGAACGGCAGATAAGCTCGCCGAGTTATGGAGCAATAGCAACTATACTAAAAGGAAAATTGCTTTAGAAGTGCTTCCCGAGCTTACGGGTTATCCCTCTAAAATGATTGAAGTACTGTCCTTCAGTACTTTGATAAAAGTTAGGGGAAACTATCTTAAAGTGCTTAAAAGTCCTTCAGTTGGAAAAGAAGTATTCAAAAAGTTTACTGAAATTCTTGGACTTAATGTAAGAATAAAGGGATATGGGTCTTTCTTCGAGAAAATAAAGTTTGCAAAGAGTTTGTCTAGCTTGCCTGAAGTAGAGCTTATTTTACATATTTGTCCAGGAAATATTCCTGGCTTAGTTGAATCCTATGTAATGCTACTTTCGCTGCTTTTAAATGCTGCAGCAATAATAAAGCCTCCAACTAGGCAGCCTGTATTTGCTGCTCTTTTTGCGGAGTCTTTAAGTGAAGTAGATGGAGATCTAGCTAACTTAGTTGCAGTAGTGAACTGGAGTAGGGGAGACGTTATTGAAAACGAGTTTTACTCACATATTGATGTAGTCAATGTAGTTGGAGGAGAAGAAGCTGTAAGAAGTGTAAAAGAGAAAGTAGAGGAGTTTAGACAGAAAGGCAGGAATATTAGGGGATGCTACCATGGAGCAAAATTTGGAATCGAAATAGTTGCTAAAGAATATGCTTTACCTGAAGTAGCGGAACTAGTTGCTTTCGATATAATCGGCTATGAACAGGAAATGTGTTCTTCTCCCAGAGAAGTTAGAGTAGAGGAAGGAGGCAAGTTGTCTCCAAGAGAATTTGCAGAGAAAATAGCTGAAGCTATGAACTGGCTGTCGAGAATCTTTCCTCAATCAGAGAAATATCGAGCTAAAGCTAAGCCAATGATACTTAAATTGATAGCTGAAGGAGAGGCGTCAGACAAAATTGAAGTATTTGTTGTCAATAAAGGACAAGGAGCAGTTGCATATGATGAAGAAAAGATAGGGATCTTTGAGCCTATTTACTCGTACAGAGTAATTAAAGTCAAGCCTGTGAAAAATATACTCGATGTAAGCAAAATCATTAAGCCCTATAAGGAGTTCATGCAGACAGCAGGTGTTGCTGTACCAGAAGCACGAATCATAGAATTGGCTGAGGCTCTAGCTCAATCAGGTATAGTAAACATCAGAGTAGCGGGGTCTGTTCCAATACCTGAGCCTGGAGAGAGTTGGGATGGAAAGCTTCCGGGCTTAGAGTTTCTGTTCGATTCCAATATACAGTGGATAACTGTAGCATCAAAGAATTTAGATGAGAGCATAAAGCAGAATATCGAGTTCTTAGCCGAGCTAAAGAAACTAAATTTTTCTTCTAGCAATTAAATACAATAGAGCGGCTGAGAGAAAAGATAAGAGCAGTATGATCGTTATCTTAGTGTACTTTTCTGGCGCACCAAAAGCTCTTTTACCCCCTTCTACAGCAGTAGTTTTCTGAAGAGATATTGGGCTTATTCTTTCAAGAACTATAGTCAATTTATTGGGAACACTTCTTGTAATAGTAATTGATTTATGTGCCAGAGCACCTGTGGTAGCTGCTTTTAAGCGGTGTGACTGCTGAGGCATAGGTGTTGAATTCAGTGAATATACTTCAATATTCAAGTAAGGTAAATTAGGTACCTCTAGAAGAAGTTCCCCCTTTAAGGTAATACCGAAGGCTATTGTTTTATTTAAAATCTTTACAGCTATTAGGCATGAGTTTATTTTCCTGCCTTGAGTATCTAGCACTTCTATTTTGACGAGTTTTTTGGGATAGGAATTTATGTTAGTAACATTAATTGTTACTGAAGTATTAGATAATATCTTTAAATCAGTATAACCCAAGAAAATATCATTGTCTCTAATAAAGCCTGCTATAATAAAGTACCTGCCAGTTAAGGGTAGTGCAACCGAAACATCTCCTGTTGTTGTTTCGATGAGTACTCTACTACCTTTTTCTGAAAAGAAGTAAAAGAAGACTCTAGCTCCCGGATCCGGCTTAGGTTTGATACTAATGTTGACTAGTACTGGCTTAGCGGCAACTAGAGTACATGAGAGCAAGGCTAAGATTGCTGCCAGATAGACGGACTTGAGTAGCATATCCGACTATTCTCTCGCGCAGTGTGAATTTAAATGCTACTGCTGACCTACGCTGTACAATGCTTTTGAACAAAAAAAGTTTATTTAAAATATAACTTCTTTTAAATCAGTTATGGAAGTAGCCTTGCGAGAAAAGCTTGAAGCTGAGCTCAAGGGAACAACGCTTAAGGTCTATGTAATGTTGCTTAAGTTAAATAGGCCTGTAGGTGTTAGGGAGCTTCAGCGAATAATGGGTTTTAGAAGTCCTAATACGGCACTTTATCACTTAGAAAAGTTGAGGAGGTTAGGTTTATTAGAAAAAAATATTGAGGGAGAGTATTTTGTGGCCAGAGAAGCCAAAGTAGGAGCTCTGGTTTTTTTCACTAGAATAGGTTCTCTTCTTGTTCCTCGCTTTCTATTTTATGCTGTTTTCTTTACTGTTTTCTTGATAATCTATCTTGTTTTAGAAAAGCCCAATATTTACGTTGTTTTAGTTACTTCTCTAGCGTCTATTTTCTTTTGGATAGAGACCTTGAGGGCTTGGTTAAATAAAGTGTTTTAAAGTAAAGCTAAAACTCTTCCTTTATAGTCTACTACTTTTATTAGTGGAGCAGAAGTTTCTGTATGTGTAGCGCACGATAAGCATGGATCATAAGATCTCACGGCGAGACCTATGAAGTACTTCAGTTTTTCTTTATCTATGTTCCCGTTTTTAATGCATCTAGCTGAGACGATTTTTATGGATTCTTCAATAGAAGGAGCGTTTATTGTAGTCGGGACAATAATATTGGCTTTTGTTATTAAGCCCTTTTCGTCGCAGCGGTAGTGGTGAATAAGTAGGCCTCGAGGAGCTTCTACGACTCCTACTCCTTCTCCTTCATGGAAAGTTATTGCCGTATAAGGTTTTTCCTTAAAAGGTCTATCCACTAGCTTTTCTATTTCTTCGGCTAGTTGCAAGCATTCTTTAAGTCTCGAAATATTGTAATAGAGCATATTATTTTCAGTCTTTATATTCGAGACATTATATCTCGCTAAAGGCCCTACCCTAGTCAATTCTTCTTTAGCAGCTGTTTTAACATAAGGGTATTTAATGTAAGTATGCTTAATTGTTTTTTCAGTTAGTATTGAAGAGTATTTATCTGGAGGAATTTTTTCTAAAATATTACTATTTTTGATGCATAGTTCTCCCTCATAAAAGTCCACATTATTCTTGTTGACTAAAGCTATATATAGCGTGTTCATTTCAAATATTTCTCTTAATTCTTCAGCCTTTTTATAGAAGATTTCTTCAGTTTTTTCAACTATTTCATTAAGTATTTTTACCAAGTTCTTTGCTTTAATTACTAGCTTTCTATATTTTTCGTTATCTGGGGAATTAAGTACTCCACCTACAGCGTTCAGTACAGGGTGTATCGATTTTCCTCCAGTTAGCTCAACTATTTCCTGTGAAAACGTTCTCGCGGTAATAGTTGACTTGACTATCTCCGGTTTCTCTTTTAGCAGCATTTCGAGCGGATCATTTGCTTTAAATTCAAGATAGTCTGGTAAGGCCAGGAAAATTAAGTGCAGTAAGTGACTTTGAATTATTCCGGCATAGTGCATTATTCTCCTAAGTCTGATAGCGTCTTCAGGCGGCGTTATCTCTAAAGCATTTTCAGCTGCTTTTGCCGAAGCCATGGAATGGGCTACTTGACATATTCCACATATTCTGCTAGCTATTCGCGGAGCTTCCTCAATAGGCCTACCTACTAGTATTTTCTCGAAGCCTCGGAACCCTAGAACCATGAATTTAGCTGACTCTATTTGTCCTCTTTCATCGAGCTTTATTACTACTTTAGCATGTCCTTCGAGTCTAGTAAGAGGACTAATCTCGATCTTCATGCTTGACCCTCCTAAGTACTTTTATATTATACGGTATTGTTCCCGAAGGTAAAGTAAATCTATAAAAATATCCTGCAGGGTCAGGTATTTTCTCAAGGAGTTGCTGGGGATCTATTCTAGAAAATACGCTGGCTATTGCTGAAAGTAAGCGTTCTCCTTGATCTGAAATAGAGGGTGGAGGGCCTCTACATCCTCTGCACGGCGCTCCTCGAGAAGGACAGTGAGCTTTGCAGCCTGCTACTGTAGCTATGCCCATACAGAGTATTCCTTGTTCAAGAAGGCATCTAGAAGGATCTATTTCTATTTCTCCAAGCCTATAGACTTTAGAAGAAAACTCGTCCTTTTTCTCTAATGGGCATTCATCGCAGACTGTTTTAGAAGGAGGTTTAGGGAAAGTGTTCTTCTCTACGATTGAGAGAAGTGTGTCTCGAAGAAGCTTATAAGGCGGCGGACACCCTGGAATCATATAATCTACTTCAATGTATTCGCTTACAGGAGCTGCTGCTCGAGTTAGCTTAGGTACCTCTACTGGAAGTACTTTCTCTCCATATACCTCCTTCAGCATATCTCTTACCACGTATAAGTTAGCTAAACCGGGAATTCCTCCAAATGAAGCGCATGTACCTAACGCAATTACCTTGCTGCTTTTTTCTCTAATCTCTTTCAAAATCTCTATATCGTGTTCGGTGCGAACGGCCCCGCTCACGAGACTCAAGTCGATATTCGAGGGAATTTCTTCATAATCGGCTACTAGCGTTGAGTACACTATATTTACTTTAGTTAAAATTTCTTGGCCGAGATCTATTAGTGCTACTTCGCATCCAGAGCAGTAGCCTGAAAGACCCACAAGGGCTACTTTAATCATATTCTTCAACCCCAAGGTCTCTAATTCTAACTATTTTGGGCAAAGGTTTCATTTCTTCAAGCTCCTCTGTGAACTCAGATATTACTCGAGCAAATTTCTCTCCTTCTGAAGCGGAAATCCACTCTAATTTTACTCTGTTTTTTCCTACTCCGAGTTGAGATAGCAGTTTTTTGAGGAGAGCTACACGGGCTCTAGCTTTATAGTTTCCGCTGATGAAGTGGCAGTCTGCGGGCAAATGGCATCCCGAGAAAAGTACTCCGTCAAATCCGCTTTTAAGGGCAATAAGTGCAAATAGGGCTTCTTCTCTGCCTGAACATATAAGCCTCACTATGTAAGCTGAAGGAGGATACTGTATTTTAGATACTCCAGCCATGTCAGCCCCAGCGTAGCTACAGTAAGTGCAGGTAAGGACAAGTATTTTCGGTTTCATGTAGATCACTCCGCTAGAGCTTTGATCATAGCTAATATTTGTTCTCTAGTAAAATGTATTTGCTCAATAGCTCCAGAGGGACAGGCTGCTGCACAAGATCCACATCCTTTGCAGAGAGCAGTATTTACTTTAGCTCTTCTCTCGCCGTTTTTCTCTACAATCTCGATCGCTCCAAATTCGCAGACTGTAGTGCATATTCCGCATCCACTGCATAGTTCTTTATCTACTTTTGCCACATAGGGCACGGTCTCTACGTATCCTTTACTTAGAAGCTCTACGGCTTTCATTGCAGCAGATGAAGCTTGGGCTACAGTATCTGGTATGTCTTTAGGGCCTTGAGCGCAGCCGCATATAAAGACTCCTTCTACGGAGGTTTCTACAGGTCTGAGCTTAGGGTGTACTTCTAGGAAGAAGCCATCGGGGCTCTGAGATAACTTCAATATGTCTCTTATCGCCTTAGAGCCGGGATTGGGTATAATACCTATCTCCAGTACCACTAAATCGACTTTAAGCACTACAACTTCGTCTAAAGAGGGGTCGTAGACATATACTTCGAGGTTTCCGTCAGAGGATCTATGGACTTCTGACGCTCTGCCCCTAATGACTATTACTCCTTCAGACCTTATTCTCCTATAGAACTCTTCATAGCCTTTTCCGAAAGACCTTATTTCAGGAGCAATTACATAAATTTTCACATCGCCTACGCTGTGCCTTATGTACCACGCATGTTTAAGCGCGTTCATGCATCCTATGCGACAACAGTAGGGTAGATGTTTTTCGTCTCTTGAACCCGAGCAGGCAATAATAGCTACGCTCTCGGGCTCCTTATTTTTCCCTGGAACAAGTATTTTTCCTCGCGTAGGACCAAAAGAACTAGCTAATCTCTCTAGCTGGAGTCCTGTAATTACTTCAGGGAAGACTCCGTACCCGTATTCGGGGAGATTCCTAGGATCGTATTCTTCGTACCCTGTTGCAACTATTATTGCGCCTACTTCAAGCTCTACTATTTCGTCTTCCTGCTCGTAGTTTATCGCTCCAACAGGACATACTTTTTCACAGATTCTACAAATTCCTTTAGTGAAGTATAAGCAGTGTTTAGTGTCAATAACGGGGACTCGGGGAACTGCTTGAGGAAACAGAACATATATTGCTTTTCGTACACCTAGACCTCTTTCGAATTCACTCGGAACTCTAGTAGGGCACTTCTCCATGCAGAGAAGACATCCTGTGCACTTACTTTCATCTACTTTTCTAGCTTTTTTGCGTACTTTTACTTTAAAGTTCCCGACATATCCCTCTATGTCGATTACTTCAGAGTAAGTAAGTAAAGTGATGTTAGGATGATTAGCTACTTCGACCATGAGCGGGCCTAAAATACATATAGAGCAATCAAGTGTCGGGAACGTTTTATCTAGCTGCGCCATATGCCCTCCGAGCGAGGGCTCTTTCTCAACGAGATATACTTTGAATCCCGCTTTAGCTATGTCAAGCGCAGCAGTTATACCAGCGATACCTCCACCTATCACAAGAACAGCTTTTTTAACAGGTATTCTCTCGACTTCAACTTCCTCATAGAGCCTTACTTTAGCTACAGCAGCTTTAATTAGTCTTATTGCCTTAAGTGTAGCTTCCTCTTTTTCGTGTTCATGCACCCACGAACACTGGTCCCTAATATTGGCCATTTCGAGCTGAAAGGGATTCAGACCAGCTCTCTTCAATGCTTCCTGGAAAATAGGTTCGTGAGTTCTAGGAGAACATGCTGCTACTACAACTCTGTCAAGATTATATTTCTTGATGTCTTCTATTATTAACTGCTGGCCTTCGCTGGAACACATAAAAGGATAGTCTCTGCAGACGACTACGTCCTCTAGCTTCGATATTTCACTCACTACTTTCTTCACGTCGATTACTCCAGCTATATTTTTGCCACAATGACAAACATATACTCCTATTCTTAGCACTGCTAAACTTAATGAACTTAAGTATTAAATACTTGTTACAGATCTCAAGAGGCTAAAGGTAGTATACTGTGACAGAATTTAAGTAGGTCTCAATACTACAAAATATGTGTTAAAAGTATACAATACGCTAAGCAAAAAACTTGAGGAATTCAAGCCCCTAGAAGATAATTTAGTCAAAATATATGTCTGTGGTCCAACAGTGTATGACTACACACACATAGGTCATGCTCGAACTTACATTTCATTTGATGTAATAGTTCGATACCTTAAGTACAAGGGATACAAAGTTAAGTACGTAATCAACATAACAGACATTGACGACAAGATTATAAGGAGAGCAAGAGAGCTAGGAATTTCTCCACAAGAATTAGCCAGAAAATTCGAGAAAGAGTTTTTTGAAGATATGGAAGCCTTAGGTCTACTTAAAGCAGACTACTATCCCAGGGTAACAGACCACATAGAGGACATAATTAAGGTAGTTGAAAAATTGATTGAAAAAGGATACGCATATGTAGTAAACGGCAATGTCTACTACGATGTCACAAAGTTCCCTGACTACGGAAAATTATCAGGACAGACACTCGATCAAATAAAAGCTGGTGCAAGAAGAGAGCCTGACCTGAATAAAAAACATCCAGCAGACTTTGCGCTCTGGAAAAAGGCTAAAGAGGGAGAGCCTTACTGGAATAGCCCGTGGGGACCAGGTAGACCTGGCTGGCATATAGAGTGTACTGTTATGTCTATGAAGTATTTAGGCGAGCAAATAGATATTCATGGAGGAGGAACAGATCTTATTTTCCCGCACCATGAAAATGAAATAGCTCAATCTGAAGCTTACTCCGGCAAAAAACCTTTCGTAAAGTACTGGCTTCACACAGGATACTTAATGATTAAAGGAGAAAAAATGTCTAAATCGCTGGGCAATATCATACCTGTTAAAGATTTCTTATCGAAATATGAGCCCGATGTCCTGAGACTCCTTGTTCTCTCAGCCCACTATAGAAGCCCTATAAACTTTACTTGGGAAAAAGCCGAGCAAGCTAAAAGTTCTTTAGAAAGAATAAAAAGAACTATTGAGCGTTTAAGAAGAATAATGACGTATGAAAAGCTGCACATAGAAAATCTTTCTCTCGACGAGAAAGAAGTATATGAAAAGGTATGTGAACTTCGAAGAAAGTTTGAAGAAGCTATGGACGAAGACTTTAATACACCTAAAGCGCTAGCAGAAATCTTTGAGTTTATATCATATATTAATAGGAAAATAAATGAAAATAAAGTGCCGGGGCCTCTGGCAAGGTATGTTCACGACGTACTAATGGAGCTTCTAAACGTCTTTGGTCTTCTTCAGAAATTTGAGATAACTGGAGTTTCAGCTGAAGTAAAACCGTTTATAGAACTTTTAGTAAAAATTAGAGATAAGGCTAGGAAAAGGAAAGATTGGGAAACAGCCGACTATATTAGAGATGAACTCAGAAAACTAGGAGTTGTTCTAGAAGACACACCTAAGGGAACTATCTGGAGACTATCCAAATAGATTCGTGTTATAGCTGAAAAAACTATTTATAAAAATTTTTATTGAAGAAAAATTTCTTTTTGCTAAAAACGATGTAAATAAATTTGTGCAATCGCAGAAAAATATATATAGTTTTTCCCTAGATAGGTATCTTGGAATGAGAGTATGTGGAGCCCAGGTTGGGGTAGAGGATGGGGTAGAGGGGGTTGGTGGGGCCCATGGCCAGGTAGAGGCCCCTTCAGTCACTTACCGCCCTGGCTAAGACCAGGCTGGCTATTCGGTAGAGGCGCCTGCAGATGGCTATTTCCATGGCTATTCGGCTACGGCTGGTACCCCTACTACTTCCCAGCACCATACTACTATCCATACTACATACCACAGTACTACTACATGTACTACTACGTTCCATGGGCATATTACCCCTGGTGGTGATGTAGTATGTTCCCCTACTATTGGTACAGCAGATACTACTATCCATTTCCAGTGATGCCAGCGATTCCACCAGATCCTATGGCCTTACTTTACATGTGGCCATATCTATGGCTATGGTACATGTCAATGATGTATTACATAGAGCTATATAAAATAACAATAGACATGTGGAGAAAGTGGGCTGAATCAGCGTTTAAATACATGTCTCCAACTACAAGTGGAACCAGCTAGCATTTCATTTAAATGTTTTTAAAAAGAAAATATTTTTTAGCATATACACAAAATTTATTTTCCTCTTAACACCTTATATATGGTGGTTAGTATGCAGTGGAGACGTAGAATATGGAGATACTGGAGATATTTCCCGCCTCCTATGCCAATGTACTACTACTATCCGCCCCCACCGCCTCAACAGCAGGCTCAAACACAGCCTCAGCAGGCTCAACAAACTTCAGCTCCGCAGACCCCGCCATACTATCCTCCGCCCTACTTTATGTTTCCGCCTCCGCCTTCACCATATCCAATGACTCCTGAGGAAGAGCTAGAGTTCCTAGAAGAATACAGGAAAGCACTAGAGGAAGATCTAAGAGATCTTCAAGAAGAGCTAGAAAGCGTTAACGCTAGAATAAGAGAATTGAGGGAGAAGTTAGGTAAATAATATTATTAGAGGTGATTTTTTGTCTTCTGAAGTCAAGAGATTTAAGTGTTTTGCTTGTGGACGTGAAATAACAGTACCTTATGGTGTCCCTAAGCCTGCTTACTGTCCTTATTGTGGAGCCCCGGAAGCAATGATACACAGACTTGATAAGGGACCGCACAGAAGAGGTAGAGGCAGAGGGGGGCCTCCTTGGGCGAAGAAGGGAGAAGAGTTTTAGATGAAATAGAAAAGAAATTGAGCAATATAACCTATAAAGTAATGGTTATAAGCGGAAAGGGAGGAGTAGGTAAAAGTTTCATTACAGCAAACCTTGCGCTCTGCACTGCGCTCATGGGCTACAAAGTTGCTGTTCTTGACGCTGATATACATGGACCGTCGATACCTAAAATACTAGGAGTCCACGGCAAGCGGTTCTCTGTAATATCTTCGGGAATAGTGCCTGTGCTAGGACCTATGGGCATTAAAGTTGTCTCAATGGACTTTCTCCTTCCCTCAGAAGAAACTCCTGTCATTTGGAGAGGTCCGCTCAAATTCGCCGCCATTAGAGATTTTCTTTCTAAAGTAGAGTGGGGATACGCCGATTTCCTTTATATAGACCTTCCTCCAGGAACAGGTGACGAGCCGCTTTCAGTAGCTCAGCTAATTGGAAGCTTAAATGGTGCTGTCGTTGTGACAATGCCATCAGACTTGAGCCTACTAGTAGTAAAGAAGGCTGTATCCTTTGCTCAGAAAGTAGGTGTAAGAGTATTGGGCATTGTAGAAAATATGAGCGGTTTTACTTGTCCTTCATGCGGAAAAACATACTATGTTTTCGGAAAAGGTGCCGGAGAGAAAATAGCTAAGGAAATGAATGTACCTTACCTAGGTTCAGTACCCATCGACCCGAGGATCTCTGAGGCATGCGACAGGGGAGAGCCCTTTGTCATAAAGTATTCTGATGCACCTGCAGCTAAAGCTCTAATGGATATTACGAGAAAAATTATTGAGTCTTTGAAAGAGTCTGTCTAATTGTTTCAGTTAAAGTCTTTTTCTTGAAATTTATTATACTTAGATTTTTATACGAGATACGAGATTTTAGTTACTTGTAGTTATTCGCTATCAGCGATTACTGAGGGATAATTATGTGGTGCTGGCGTCACGGAAGAAGAGGACCTGGAAGACCAATGAAGCCTCGATTCATTTCAACTTACCTAGGTGGCGTGAAATTTGTTCCAGTTAGAGAAGACGGATGTATCGTTGAAGCTCCCCCAATAGTAATGCTTCCTGACGAACTAGAAGCCTTTAAACTAGTCTACTTAGACGGCTTATCGCAGGAGGAAGCAGCCAAAAGAATGGGTGTCTCTAGAGGAACTCTCTGGAGATGTTTAAGTAACGCTAGAAGAAAACTCGCTAGAATGCTTGTCGAAATGCGGCCCCTAGTAATTACTTGGAGCGGTGAGGAGTATGGAAGAGACTCTGCTGGGCAGTATTGAGTGGAGTCTTCTACTAAAACTCATAATAGCTTTTGCTACTGGAGCACTTATAGGAACGGAGAGAGAAAAAGCTAGGCTTGAGAAAAAGGAAGAAGATACAGCTGTTTTTCCTGGAGTCAGAAGCTTTGGTCTAATGAGTATTCTTGGTGCACTATCAATATGTCTCGTAAAGTTCTTTCCTAGTGAAGGATTATCTCTAGTCGTAGTAGGTTCTATGTTTATTGTCTCTATATTGATTTTAGCCGGCTTTACTCTCTACAGGATATATCATGCTAAAGAACATGGTATAACCACGCCTATAGCTCTCGCCTTAGCCTATTTACTGGGAGTTCTTGTCGGAATAGGTCTTTTGCTCGAAGCAATAGCTATATCCATATTTGTTACCTTTGTTTTAGCAATAAAGCTTAGTGTAGAGAGAGCGCTACGCGGAATAACTTACAAAGAGCTTCTATCAGCACTACAAATAGGTATAATGGTGTTCCTACTCGGCCCCTTTGTTTTTATACAAGAGCTAACAGATCCTGTTTTTCACGTAATTAGCTTTAGAACACTCTACATATTCTTCGTAGTTATTCTCTGTATATCATATTTAAGTTACATGGTACTCAAGCTCAAAAGAAAAGGAGGGCTCGAAATAGTTTCTTTCTTTGGAGGGCTAGTCAACAGCGAAGCTACAACAGTTTCTTTCACTAGACTTTGCTTTAAGCTATCTGTAGAAAATACTCTGCCTATAGTAGCTAAAGGTGTTGTTTTAGCTAACCTGGCTATGGTTGCGAGAAACCTCTTTCTCTTAATAATATTCTACTCCATTCTAAAGGTAGGTGTCAGCGATATATGGTACTTCACTTTCCTCGGGTTTTTGGCATCACTTCTGACAGGATATGCTACGATAGCTCTAGTGTCTAGAAAGGAAAGTGAAATAGAGCTTGAAGAAGCTCTTGAATCTCCACTAAGCTATAGAATTGCATTTAAAGCATGTGTTATTTTCTTAGTAGTACTGACTGCTACAACTTTGGCTGTAAAACACTTAGGTGAAATAGGAGTGCTTGCAATAGGAGGTCTTGGAGGAATAGCTAGCACTACAGCCGTGATATTTACTATACTTTCGCTAATAGAGAGCAAGAGCATAGACTTGTCTGCAGGGCTTGCAGCAATACTGCTGTCTACAGCTACTGCTATATTAAACAAGTTTATCTACCTGAAGGCTCTAAAAGCGCCTAAAGTACTTATAAAGGACCTAGGCTGGAGGCTCCTATTTATGTCTATACCGCTATTCTTGACAAGTATTCTGCTAGTTATGGGGACTTAGAAATATCTCTACCGCTTATCATTAAGATCTCGTTAAATAATTCTCTTAATACACTCTGGTAGTCTTTTTCTCCTTTTTCAATGAGATCCATTAATTCTTCTAATTTACGTGTCCTTTCTTCACAAACTAGTGGGCCGTAGTTTTTCATTAAGTAGTCATATACATCTCTTCCAAGCTTTGTGATAATGAGATATCCTCTTTTCATTGATTTAACGTACTTCCTCTCGACAAGTGTCTGCACTATTTTAGCATATGTTGAGGGTCGTCCAATACCTCTTTCTTTCATCAATCTTACTATATCTCCTTGAGTATACAGTGGTATTAGGTACTTGGAGTAGGTTTTAATGTCTACTATCGAGTATTCTCCTGGCTCAATTCTGTTCTCTGGGTAAATAGGAAGTATTTCAGTGAATCCTTTCTCCTTTACTTCAATTATTCTCTCTAGCTCTTTTTGAGCTCCAGCGAACTTTACTATAATTTTCTGTTTCACTACATGAGCTGGAATCATTTGACTCGCGATAAATCTTCTGAAGATTAAGTTGTATAAGGCTAAGTGTCTACGAGTTATCCTAATAGGTGTAAAGATAGCCTCCTCTGCTAATAGTTCTCTTAGTCTCTCAGCATCTATAGGTCTAGTAGGTCTAATACACTCGTGCGCTCCTGCTTTACCCCAAGCTCTCGGTTTATAGAGTTTTCCTCCTCTTTCTCCGAATTCTTCTACAAGATACTCTTTTGCTATAGCTTGGCCTACAGCAGATACTCTTGTACTGTCTGTTCTGTGGTAAGTTATTAGACCGCTTTCGAAAAGTTCTTGAGCTAACTGCATTGTTTGAGGCGCAGTAAAGCCTAGCTGCTTTGAAGCCTCAGTTATAAGAGAATCTGTAGTGAATGGGGGAGGGGGCTGTAGCTCTACTTCACTTACTTCTATTTCTTCTATTGAAGCCTTTTCTTTCTTTAATTGTTCTACGTCGCGTACAAGTATTTCGTTTTTAGTAAACTCTAGTCTTAGTCCGTTCTCAAGGGTTATTGCATATACTCTTGTGTAGCTCTTGTTGTGTTCTTCAGTACGCTCTTTAATCCAGCCTAGTACAGGAGTCTGTACTCTTCCTGCAGAAAGCCACTTAAGCTTGAAGTGTTCCCAGAGCTTAGGGCTTAACTCGTATCCTATCCATCTGTCTTCTATTCTACGTACTAACTGTGCTCTAACTAAGTGGGTGTTGAGGTCTCTCGGATTCTTTATAGCTTCCTCGATAGCTCTTCGAGTCACTTCATGGAATTCTATTCTCTTAACTACTTTAGCGTAGGGAGCGAGCACTGCTGAGAGATCCCAGGCTATTTTTTCTCCTTCTGTATCGGGGTCTGTTCCCACTAGAACTAAGTCGACTTCTCTAGCAATATCTCTCAATATATTGACTATAGTTATTTTGTCTAGTGCTTCTCCACCACAGTGGGGACAACGCGCATCTTTCCTCGGGTCTACGAACTGGAAACCGCACTTAGCGCACTTCTTTAATGTAGCGTAGTAGGGGTAGAAGAATTTCTCTCCATTTACTTCCTCGATTAGTATTCCGTGGAAGTGATACCTGTCTCCTAGAACTGCCTCAGGAATTGACAGTAAGTCGAATACGTGACCCATAGAGGAAGCTATCATGAGAGTCCACGGTCCTGTAGATACTTCATATACCTTGAGTCCCTTGTAGACTCTCGCGGAAGGCCTTCCGAAGAAGTTTGCTATAGTTTTGGCTTTTGTAGGCGACTCTACTACAAGCAATGCTGTTTTAGACAAGTCTTTGAGCTCTCCTCTTATTTTGCCTTCTCTGATGAGCTTTACTTGAAGCCTATCCTTGTCTATTTCCTCTATCAATTTATCTACATCTATTTCGTTTAAAGAAGCCCATGTAGTTTCAGCTATCCAGCGGCTTCTCTTAATTAGTCCATTCAATAGAGGCTTATAGTCGACAACTACTATTGATGCACCCTTAGTTAGTCCGCCTACGAAGAGCCTAGAAGTTCTACCACTTGCTTGAAGATAAGTCATTATATCCGGTATAAGTACGTACTTTCTTCCGTTCTCCTCTATGAAAACTACTTCTCCGCTCTCTTTTAGCCTTTCGACAACATCAGGTCTAGAGAGCAAAGATTTAGTGTACTCTAGAGCTTTCATGAATTCTTTCTCTAGGAAACTTTCCACTGGTTTTTCTCCTGAAAGTGCTTTCTGAAGCTGTGTGAGAGCAGCTATGCTACTTGTCTGTAGTCTGCGCCTAAGTCTAGCTAAGAGAGCTTCTACTTCTTGCCGCTCTTTCTCTTCTACGGCGTCTCTCAAGTAAGCTAGAAGCCTGAGTATGCCTATAGCTGAGACTTCTTCGAGCATTGAGCTGAACTTAAATCTAGGTACTCCGGCGAAAACAGCGTATCTAATTATTTCAGGTAAATCGAGTCCTCTTACGAGTATACCGTAGTATGTGGCTACACCTACTAGCACGTCTAGTTCTCCTTTCATGAATTTCTCTAGAGCGCCTCGCGCCTTAGCGTGAGCTGCTGCAGCCTTAATGCCGTTTTCTGAAAGATACTCTGCTAGCTTCTCGGCATACTCTATACCCTTATCTACTGGTACGTAAACTAGACCCCCTTTGCCAAACTTCTTTACTATCTCTAGGACTTTTTTCTCAACAGAGTCTTCTGGAAAAACATAGATATCTTGGATATTCCTTAAAGTCTCTGACCTACTACCTATATCAAATGATAGGAGTTCTCTGAAGAGCTTTACTCTAAGTCCTCTAGGCCTACCAGTAGCCGTCGAGACTACTAGAACCCCTCTAACTTTCTTCTTTTCTTTCTCAATTATTTTCTCTACTTCTTCGAGTTCTTTAAGCACCTTTTCTATTTCCTCTCTATTCTTGTACGCGTAGAGTCTTGCTAACCTTATTTTCAGCTTAACAGCATTCATTGCTGCTTGAACAGCTTCTTCGCTGAAGCCTAGTAGTATTAGTACTCTGTCGACATTCTTTGAGCTCTTTATAATTGAGTCAACGTCATCTGCGAAAATAAAAGCAAATTTATGGTGTTTAACTATATCAAATCTAGATGAAATAAACTTAGACGTTACTATGAGGATATCAAAGTCTCCCTCCTCTATTCTAGACACTAGTTCTTTCTTCTTAGCTGTTGATAGAGTTCCGTAGAACGCTATTACTCTGAGCTTTAGTTTTTCTGCAAAAGGCTTGAGTTTTTCATAGACCTGTTTTACTAAAGGAACTGTGGGCTCTATTATCAGACACTTCTTGTTCTTCGACGCTAAATAAGCGGACATCGTTATTCCGAAAACAGTTTTACCAACACCTGTAGGCGCTAGTGCGGTAAAGCTTTTACCTAAAAGAACTCTCTTGACCCAGGTTCTTTGAATGCTCCAAAGATGGCTGCCTGTAACTTCATGAAATATTTTATCTACTTCCTCTAACTTTTTGTCTACTTCAACTATTTCCTTATATTTCTTTAAATTCCCTATCTCTTTTAGCATCCTATATACTTTCTCCTTTATCTCGGAGGGGGAGCTTTTTTCAACATCACTTACTTCTATTGGAAGACAAGTTTCGCAGGGTAAGGAGTAGAGCAGTCTTTCATCCTTAATTTCTCCCCCGCAATTAGGACATAGATCTGCGTAGACTGTGTGAAAAAGCTTCCCCATATAGCTCACTGGGTCTACGGTAAAAGTGATTTAAAAATCTTTTGCAGTAAGTGCTCGAGATATAGCAGAAGCAACTACCAGGACGATAGGGTATTTAAGGTTTTCGTAAACTCTTATAAAATTTTCACACAAGTAAAAAAATGTGAGCTCGGAAGTTAAAACCGAAGAAAAGAAGGTAGAGTATCAAAAAGGCCTCACACCCCTAGCCCTAGGACTAGGTATAATTCTAGTAATAATAGGCACATACATTAATACAATGTGCTGGCTCGGCGCCAGAGTCACACTAGAGCCATGGTTCGCTGGACGAATCGGTTCACCGATCTACCCACCATTCGCTTTAGCGTTCCTCTTGGCCATACTGGCATACTTTATGCGAGGTAAGCTATCACCACAGGAGATCGCAGTAATAACAGTAATGGTCTTCCTCACAATGGACGCTCCATTTGTCATAATGACATTTCTCGAAATACCAATCGCCGCAACTTACCAGGCACTAAAGAACCCACAGTACAAGGAGCTATGGAGCCTAATGCCAGACTACTGGACACCCAAAGACCCAAGCTTAGTAGAGCCACTTTACACAGGCGGAGCAGTAAACTGGGGCGCATTAATGCCGTACATCAGCCTAGCAATATTCCTCCTACTACTCTACCTACTGCTAGTCTTCTTCCTAGCAACAATCATTAGAGAGTACCATGTCAAAGTAGAAAAGATACCATTCCCCAACGTACTACCAGTAGTAGAAGTAGTCAAATACGGAGTAGTCGAAAAGTCACTATTTCAAATAGGTAAAATGATACCATTCTACGTAGGCTTCATCATAGGCTTAATCGTAGCTGGCATCTCAGTAATGAACTACATTGCTCCAATCTTCCCAATTTTCTTCGCCTGGGGCCAGTACTATCTAGGACCAACACTAGGAAGATTCCTTAGAAGCGTATGTCCCTCGATCTCAGGTTGGTGGATGTTCATCCCAGCAGACGTAGCTGTCTTCTACCTAGCCCCATTAGATGTACTGTTTACAGGAACCCTATGGACATTCTTGGGCGCAATAATTCTGCCAATAGTATTCGTCTCTGCTGGTGTAGTTCCAGCAGGTAGAAACGTGGCTTGGAGCGGTCCATTCCAGTGGGGTAGAATTGGCAGATACTACGTACCAATAGCGATAGGTATCTTCGCAATAATCTTCGGATTCAAGACATACAAAGAGAGCTTAATGAAAGCTATTAGAGGAGAGAAGCCTGAGCCAGGCGAAATTTCACCATTACTAATGTGGGGTGGCTTTATAGTAATATTCATCATCTATATCGCTGTATGGAGTTACATTGGTGCTCCAGCAATAGTAGCTTTCGTAGCTCTACTAGTATGGATGCTAGACAGTATTGGTTCGGCTAAGATTGTAGGAGAGTCAGGTACATGGCCAAGCTTAGGTTCTAGCTATCTCAACATGCAGGCTGTTGCTTACCAGACAGGAATGGCTCTAGGAATTTATCCAGGTAACCCATGCAAGTCTACAAGTAGCTGGGCTCTAGGCGCTATGGTAGCTTACACACTACCAGGATACGCCTTCCAGTCGCCAGCAACAGTATGGGGCTGCTTAACAGGCTATGCTCTAGCAGAGCACCTCAAAGTAAGAGGCAAAGACATATTCCTAGCAATGCTCATCGCTTTCCTCGTCATGGCTTTCATCGGACCATGGGAGATACTGGGCTACGTTAGCAGGGTAGGAATCAACAAGCTAGGCCTAGCATGGGGTATGGGTGACGGCAGATTCATTGCACGCAAACAGATACCATACGTACTCAAGGCAGGCTACACAATCTCTGCTGAGCATGCAACATTCTTCGCAATAGCCTTCATACTAGTAGGTATACTGTGGTTCCTGAGAACAAAGTTCCCATGGTTTATACTGAACCCAGTAGGTCTATTCTTCTACGACGGAATGTGGCTACTCAACTTAGGTACAGCATTCGTGCTCAAAGTAATAACAATCAAGGTCTTCGGAGCTAAGGCCTATGAGAGAGTAGGAGTGCCACTAGCAGTAGGATTCCTAGTAGGACTAGGCCTAGGTGCCTTCATAGGAATGACAGGATATACATTGATGAAAGCTCCCTAAAATAATTAAACCTAAAATAATTAAATAGGTCTTTAATTATATCTTTTTTATATTTTTGCATTATCTTCTTTTTAAGAGAAGTGTTTCTGTTCTGAAGATATATTTTCGCGAGCTTTTTATTTCGTGTTTTGTGCCATTGGCTGGGTTGACAATAAACATGTATTTGTCCTTTTCTTCTGTTTCCTGAGTGTTGCAATGTACGTGGGGGAGTGTTGTTGTTTTACTTAAATTTAGTTTTCTTTTTCTACTGTTGTTTTATCGGATTTTCTCTCGCTTAGGAAATTTTCTCCTTTTCAAAATAATATTTATATAAGATTGTGGGTGGGTATTCTGGTGACGGTGTGTCAAACAGGCTGGTATTAGTACTAGCCTTATTACTTACTTTATCATATATAATCTGCTTTACAACGACGCCGACACCATCGGCGGCCATAGAAGTGAGCATGGATAACATAGTTAAGCACTTAGAGTTTTTCGCAAACCTTAAGTCGCGTTTTGTCGGAAGTGAAGGCTACTATAAGGCTGCTGAGTACATAGAGAACTACTTCAAGAGTCTTGGGCTAGAAGTCAAGTTACATGAATTCAGTGTTCTTGTTCCAGTCGAAAGCGGCACTAGGCTAGTGGTAGGCGGAGAAAACTACGAGCTTTACTCTGTTTATCCGAACGTAATAGCTCCGTCTAAGGCTCCGTCTGAGGGCATTACAGGAAAACTCGTCTACGCGGGCAAGGGCTCGCTGGAGGAAATGAGCGGAAAAGATGTCGCTGGAGCAATAGTACTATTAGATATCGATGGCTGTAGCGAGTGGATTAACGCAATGAAGCTAGGCGCTAAAGCTGTAATTATTCTAGAGACAAAGGAGGTAGACAGGCTTCGATTAGAGAAGAGTCTAACTATAGGTGCTCCAATACCTTTCCCGAGGTTCTATGCTAAAAGCGACGCTGCACTAAAATTAATAGAGTTGGCTAAAAGGGGAGTTATAGCGACAATCCACGGAGGTCATGTATGGAAAGAAGTAAAGGGAGTTAACATTATTGCGACAATAAAGGGCGGCAAGTATCCGGGCAAAGTAATTTACCTAGTTGCTCACTATGATTCATTCTCCTATATTCCTGCCCTTAGTCCCGGAGCCGATGAAGCTTGTAGCATAGCTACTTTACTTGAGCTGGCTCGAGTAATAAAGGAGCTTAAGCCTTCATTTACAGTGTGTATTGTTGCGATAGGGAGCCACTGGCAGGGCTTAGCTGGAGCAAGATATTTCGTAGAAAAATACTTATTTAGTGAGGAAGTAGGCACTAAGATATACCCGTATCTTGCTATAGGTCTAGACTTATCTACTGGCACAAACAAAGTGAGCTTCGCTGTTACAGGTTACATGTATGCCATGGCCCACTCGAACCTCTACGATAGGCTTTTATCATCGATATTCTTATTCTCGAGAAAAGTTCTAGACAAGTTCAAAAAAGAGTACAGTAGCGTCTATGCTAGAATAGAAAGCAATGAGCTTCGAGATCTGTTAGGGCTAACTTCAAGCAACTGGGGTTCCGGATACGTAATGCCGTATATCTTTGATACAGAGCCATTTAATGTAGCAGGAATGCCTGCCTTCACTTTCCTAACGCTCTACGACATGAGAGGTTTCTGGTTTACTCCCTTCAACACTCTAGGTAAAGTAAACTTGAGTAATTTAAGAGACCAAGTAGTGTTCATAAGCTATTACTTAAAGAAGTTGCTGACAGAAGCTACTCCAGATGATATATACAAGGGTTCGTGGAACGACATAAAGCCTTCTAGATTAAAGCTAATAGCCACGGGAGCAAACTTCGGCTACGATAGACTAGTAGTAGAAGTAGTTAAGTATGATCCTACAACACCTAAGCTATACAGGCCTGTACCAAATGCTATTGTTGTAGTAACTAAGACAACAGGTTGGTACTCTATTGATGCAGCATATAACAGATACAACATGTTCGCATGGATTCTGACAAAAGCTGATGAAAACGGAGTTGCACTTGTAGTAGGTGTTCCTTCAGCACATGCAGCATGCGGCGATACATTTGTAGAAGCCTATGTAGTAGATGATAAAACAGGAAGAATAGTGTATGCTCCTGACGAAGGAAGCTACGGCTCTCACGTATATCCACATGTAATGGAGATAAAGGAGGACATGCAGAGAAGTAGGGCTGTTGTATTCGAATGCTCTACGCTAGTAGTACCTGACGTAATATACCCGTATACAATGCAGAAGAACATATACTTGACACCGTTCTATTCACCTACAAGCCCCATACCCTATGTTTCATACGACACACAGGTTTCTGCAGAAGTCTTGCAGGCAGAAGCCTTCAACCCATTGATGTCCTATGGCTGGACTTACGACCCATTGACATCTACTTTACTTGTATTTGCCCCACCACACATACATTTTGTAACAATTGTTAAGTTCACAGGACAAGCTTTCATAGGGGCTATAATCTGTAACTCTACTTCAGAAGAGCCTCTAGGCAAGGGCTACTGCTTCAGTAGAATAGGGGAAGTAAGGTACATTACAATAGCTCCCTCCCTCTACACTAAAGAACTGCTCTCAATTACTCAGCCTAGATACCATGTAGCCTCTGTGTACAAGATTCTTGACCCTGCGCTGACAAACTACTTTACTTTAGCAAAATCATTCCTGGCAGAAAGTGAAGCGAACATTAAGAGCAAAGAGTACGCTAAAGCCTACTACCAGTCTCTACTAGCATGGGGCTACGCGCTAAAAGCCTACGAGCGGTCAAGAGACGTGTACCTTGACGCTGCTTTCAGCATAACTTTCGCGCTTCTCATAATTTTGCCATCGATAGTGCTCATGGAGAAGCTTGTAGGCAGAATGAAGGGCTTTAGTAGGCTTACTATACTCGTAGCGATAGGTATAGTCTTCTTCACTATTCTATGGGCACTGCATCCAGGCTTCAGCATTATAGGGAGCGTGCCAGCGCTAATTACGGGAACAATAGTATTGGTGCTAGTTGCGCCAGTATTAGTGCTGGTTATTTCACAAGCATCATTCGGAATAAGCGAAATTAGAAAGAGTCAGATCGGACTACACTTCTTAGAGCGATCAAGGCTAGAAATGATTGTTTCAGCTCTATCAATAGGCATTGAGCACATGAAAAGAAGAAAGCTTAGAACAATGCTCACATTATTCACTGTAATAGCAGTGACTTTCTCTCTTGTATCGCTGACGTCAGTTACTCCTGTAGTAGTCCTTAAAGGAAACATTCGTCCAGGAAAGCCTTTGTACAAAGGTATTCTAATAGAAGCTGTAGGACTGACACCTATAGAAGAAGACGTTGTTTACATAGCTAAAGAGCTGTTCCCCAATGCAATTGTGTGCGAAAGAGTATGGGTGTATCCTGAGCTAGGACAGAGAGAAGTCTCACAAAGTACATTCTCGCTATTTGCTAAGAATCAGACAATGTATCTGAGAGCAATAGTCGGTGTCTCGGTAAACGAAAAGTATGCTTTAGGAGACTTTCTGCTAAAGAAAGCTTGGCTTGAAGGAAGCTGGTTTGACAGCGACTACGAGTACGCGTGTATTGTGCCTAAGAGCGTGGCAAATGCTCTAGGATTACACGTAGGAGACGCTGTCCGGTTAAACGGAATAAAGTTTATTGTTAAAGGAATTTTCGATGATGATATAGCTTCGAGCGAAGGACTAGTAGACTTAGATGGCTACTGCTCCTTCCAGCCAATTTTCAGAGAAGAGCTGACAGTTCTTCAAGTATTTGACCCTGAGGTGAGAGTAAAGTGGAGCTCGTTAGTCTTAATACCCGTTGGTATAGCCAAAGCTATGCCAGGGTCCTACTTAGCCTCAGTTGCAATAGTCACTTCCAAGCCGGATTCAGAGATCATAAAGAAAGCTGAAATGATATACTCGTGTATGGATGGACTCATAGTACACGCAGGTCTCTCAGATAGAGTACAAGTGTACGCTAAGGCGTATGTACAGATAGTAAGTGGCTTTTCTATGGTTGTTCCGCTAATAGTAATCGGCGGCCTGGTAATCCTCACAACAATTCTCGGAAATACTTACGAGAGAATGAGGGAGGCAGGAATCCTTAGCGCTTTAGGACTATCGCCAATACATGTCTCAGGAATGTTCTTCGCGGAGAACGTTGTATATGCTCTAGTAGGAGCGTCGATAGGATATGCTCTAGGACTAATAGGTGCTAGATTCTTCGCGGTATATCATATTCTGCCAGAGTACGTCGGAGTGAACTATACTTCAACAAGTGTGATCTTCTCAATAGGCATGGTTATAATCATGGTTCTATCAGCCTCGCTCTACCCGTTCTACAAAGTATCTAAGTTAGTTACACCAAGCCTTGAGAGACGCTGGAAGCCTCCGACAAAGCCTAAAGGAGATGAATGGGAGATACCGCTGCCGTTCACGTACATAGATTTCAACGAAGTACTTGGACTTGTCTACTACCTCTCTGAAATCTATAGAGAACATACTATTGAAAGAGCTGGCGCGTATACCGTAGTGGAGCACAGAATGTTTAAAGAAGAGGAGAAAGCTGGAATAGAATCAGTAATCTGGCTACCACCCTATGAGCTAAACATCAGACAGAAATCGCTACTAGTACTGTATAGAAGCAAGACTGAAGGAAAGTACGTGACCACATTAGTCTTAAAGAGACTGAGCGGACCTTACGTAAACTGGGTCAACTCTAACCTAGGCTATATAGACGAGCTACGCAAACAGTTCTTGACATGGCGTCTCCTAAGGCCTGAAGAGAGGCGCAAGTATATAGAAAAGGCTTTATCTACTCTGAGGTGAGGAGAATGGCCGAGGCCGGCGGAAAAGAAATAGAAGAATTTAAGCCCGGTTTAACGCCAGTATCGCTCTTCGCCATACTCTACGCAACAGTTGTAATGACTCCAGTAGTCATCTTCTTGCAGATAGTAGCCGGTGTCAGCGACGTAGTGAGATTCATACCTGTTTTCATAACTCTACTTCTATTTACTGAGGTAGGACGATTCGCTTACCGATATGTCACAAGTCAAGAAGCCTTCATCATATACTTCATGGCCGAAATGGTAGCATTCGACGCGCCCTACTTCGGCGGATTAATATATAATCTGTATTTAAGAGAAGCACCCTACACTAAGCTATTCGGGCTGGCCGACAAAATACCTACGTGGGCGTCTCCACCGCTGTCAAGCTATGGAGCAGTATTTAGAACATTCATTGCTCCAGAGTGGGCTATGCCTATAGCAGTATCACTAACAGGCTTCGTTGCAGGTACACTCATAGACTTCGCGTTATCATTTATCTTAATCCAGCTATTCATCGAAATAGAGAACCTGCCATACCCAGTAGCTCCAATCGACGCTCAAGCAATAACGACACTAACAGAGAGAACTCCCGAGAAAATAACCTGGTTCTCAATAGCGGCAGTAATAGGCTTCATATACGAGTTCATACTGTACGGCATACCCAGCATAACTGAAACATTCCTCAAGACAAAAATATACTTCATACCATACCCATGGATTGATTTAACGTATTTAATAGAGAAAGTGTTGCCAGGAGCTATGTTCGGTATAGCTACAGACATTTCAATGTTCGTAGTAGGCTGGGTAGTGCCATTCGACGCCGCTATGTGGATTTTCATTGGAAGCATAACAACCTTCGTTATAGGAAACTTCCTGGCACTAAAACTACCGCTACCAGCTTTCGCTGAGTGGCAAAAAGAGTGGACACCAGGACTAAGCATAAGCTGGCTATGGCAGAGAAGTATGTATAACATATGGGCAAGCCCACTCATAGGTCTCTCACTAGGCGCATCGCTGTACATTTTCGCAAGATCGCTTAAGTACATAGGTAAAGCTCTCGAAAGCTTAAGGAGACTAACAGAGGTCTCTAGAGCCAAAGGATACCTTTCACTCAAGTACGTTCTAGCTATGTGGATCTCGGGCATAGTTCTAGGAATAGCAATAGACTGCCTACTAGTGCCTCAGATATGGTATGTATGGGTCTTCATATGGGCAGTAGTACCATTCCTTCAAGCAATACTAGTAGGAAGAATGATTGCTGAAATAGGAATAGGTACAGGCATACCCTACATACGTGAAGCACTCTTACTGGCTACAACACCGCCAGGATTTGTAGACCCATGGATGGCTCCATGTAAAACGACTACAGCAGCTGGTATAATAGCACACAGAATTAAAGTAGCTCTGCTCACTAAAACAAAGCCCATAGACTACTACAAGGCTTCAGTAATAGCTATTCCAGCAATAATTTTCGCGAGCTTCGTATTCTGGAGCCTATTCTGGTCAATGGCTCCTATACCTTCAGCAATGTACCCGTGGACAGCTATTTCATGGCCAGTACAGTCTCTAAACTTCGCTCTCTGGGTCTCCAGATCGCTCCAAATATTCAAACCCGATCAGATACTTGGAGCAACAGTGCTGATATTCGTAATAAGCGCTATTGCAGAGAAATTCAAACTACCGTTCAACTACTTAGGCTTCGTAGCCGGCGCAGGCATGGTTCCGCCTTTCGCCCTAAACTACTTCCTAGGAGCACTTGTAGGAAGGTACATTGAGAAGAAAGTAGGTAAAGAGCGCTGGGAAGTACTCAGGTCGGTAATTATTGCTGGACTATTCTGTGGTACAGGACTAGCAGTAGGACTCTCAGTAGCAATATTACTCATAGGCAGAAGCATTTGGGGAGCACCCTACTAAAAGATTCAGAGTATATTTTAGTATTTTAGTTTTCTTTAATTTTCTTTATTATGATTTAATATTCAGTTAATGTAGATAGCGTAACATATATTGGTTTTCTCAGATAGGTAGAGGGAGAATGACTTCAATTAAATGGTTCGAACTTACTGTAGAAGATGTACTAGAAAGGCTGAATACTAGCCTAAGAGGTCTCAGTGAGGAAGAAGCTAGAAGAAGGCTAGAGCTATTTGGGTTTAATGAAATTCCTGAGCGCAAGAAAAGAGGGCCTTTAGACATATTTATTGATCAGTTTAAAAGTATACTTGTTCTACTTCTAGTAGTATCAACTGTAGTATCCTTTCTTCTAGGCGAAGTAAAAGACGCGTTGGCCATTCTAGCGATAGTAGTAATTAACGCTATTCTCGGCTTTATTCAAGAGTACCGTGCAGAAAAATCTGTTGAAATGCTCAAAAAACTGGCGGCGCCGAGAGCCACTGTTATTAGAAATGGTATAGAGAAAGTTATACCTGCACGTGAAGTAGTTCCCGGAGACATAATAGTTCTCAAAGCCGGAGATAGAGTGCCCGCAGATGCCAGAGTAATCGAGGCGGTAAATCTGCGCGTAGACGAGTCTATATTGACAGGCGAGTCTGTTCCAATAGACAAGACCTCTGAGCCAATTGAAGCAGAAAGTCTGCAGATAGCGGATATGAAAAACATGGTTTTCATGGGGACACTGGTCACCTACGGTAGAGGAAAGGCTGTAGTCACGGCCACAGGATCTAGGACAGTTTTTGGAAAAATAGCTGAGGCAGTTCAAAAAGAGGAGAAAGAAGTAACTCCTCTGCAACGTAAAATGGAGCACTTAGGTAGAGTCCTAGTAGCTGTTGTCACTATTTTGACAGTAATAGTATTTCTTGACGAGTATTTTTTTGGAACTGACCTCTTTGAAGCATTTATGACATCTGTTAGCCTGGCTGTTTCAGCTGTTCCTGAAGGTCTTCCCGCAGTAGTTACAGTAACTCTAGCCTTGGGTGTCCAGAGAATGGTTAAGCGAAACGCTATAGTCAGGAGATTATCGGCAGTAGAAGGACTTGGCAGTGTTACTGTAATCTGTACAGACAAAACCGGTACAATAACAAAAAACGAGATGACAGTAGTTAGAGTCTACGCTGACTTCAAGGAAATCGAAGTAACGGGAGCAGGGTATGTTCCTGAGGGAAAGTTTGTCTACAAGGGGTCTCAGATAGACCCTCTGTCGATTAGAACTCTTCGAAAGCTTCTTGAAGTATGTCTTCTATGCAACGACTCAAAACTCATTAAAGAGAATGGCGAGTGGAAAATAATAGGAGATCCTACTGAAGGATCCCTAGTAGTTCTCGCCGCGAAAGCAGGCCTTGATAAGAGTAGTCTTGAGAAAAAGTGGCCTAGAGTAGATGAAGTGCCTTTTGATTCCGAAAGAAAAAGAATGACTACAATACACTTAGTCGACGGGAAGAAGGAGGCGTTTATGAAAGGAGCGCCCGAAGTAGTGCTTTCTTTGTGCGACAGAATAATGGTTAACGGCGAGATAAGGAAAATGACTCAAGACGATGTAGAGAAAATACTGAAGAAAGCATCAGAGCTAGCAAATAACGCACTTAGAGTTCTCGCCATAGCCTATAAAGAGCTCAGCGAAAATACACCTAAAAACGAAGTAGAGTCTCACATGATTTTCTTAGGCCTAGTCGGCATGATAGATCCGCCGAGACCTGAAGTAAAGAAAGCTGTAGAGCTTGCAAAGCAAGCTGGGGTCAAGGTAATAATGGTTACAGGAGACCACAAGTCAACGGCAGTAGCTATAGCTAAAGAAGTCGGAATAATAGAGGGAGATGATTTTCTAGCTATTACAGGAGAAGACTTAGATAAAATGAGCGACGACGATCTCTATAAAATAGTAGATAAAGTCAGTGTATACGCTAGAGTATCGCCTGAACACAAACTAAGAATAGTAAAACTCCTCAAGAAAAAGGGTCACATTGTCGCAATGACTGGTGACGGAGTAAATGACGCGCCTTCAGTTAAACTAGCGGACATAGGAATAGCTATGGGGCAAAGAGGATCCGATGTAACTAGAGAGGTGGCGGACATAGTGCTGGCAGACGACAATTTTGCTACAATAGTTGCGGCAATAGAAGAAGGAAGAGGAATCTACGAGAATATAAGGAAGTTCCTCCGCTTACTGCTCTCCGCTAACTGGGACGAAATACTAGTAGTTTTCACATGCTCTATGATGGATCTACCTATACCTTTCACACCCATACAAATACTGTGGATCAATCTCTTAACGGATGGTTTGCCGGCTCTCGCGCTCGGCCTAGATCCGCCCGAACCGGGAATTATGAAAAGACCTCCTCGTGACCCTAATGAACCTGTGTACAAAGACATGGAGCTATTCATAGCTGTATCGGTTTTAGTAGCTCTTTTCGCATGGATTACGCCGTTCTGGCTAGCACTGATAACTGGAAGAAATCTAGAGGAAGCTAGGAGCATAGCTTTCACTCAAGCTGTTCTATTCGAGTTAATGCTTTCCTTCAACTGTAGATCTGATACTCAATATGTCTTTAAGAATATCAAGCTTTTGTTTGCAAATAAGTACCTTGTTCTGGCAGTTATTTTATCGCTAATACTCCAGCTAGCAGTAATATATGTGCCGTTTCTACGCTACGTTTTCAAGACATGGCCTTTAACTCTAAGTGACTGGGTTATGGTAACGTGCTTTGCTCTCACAAGTCTACTGCTATACCCTGGGCTCTTTAAGACTAGCAGATTTATTCGTAAAAAGAGTAAAGCTGTCGTC
>Ga0190367_1000471_pt1 | contig 29419 bp, 31 predicted proteins | sample 4872181011_MG_FD_171838 | JGI IMG/M metagenome (GOLD analysis project Ga0190367, IMG submission 171838) | Hydrothermal vent microbial mat bacterial communities from Southern Trench, Guaymas Basin, Mexico - 4872-18-10-11_MG | ecosystem: Environmental > Aquatic > Marine > Hydrothermal vents >...
ACTCTGATCTCTACTCCCCTAATTTTCTTAGGTAAAATTACTTCGAGAATTCCCTTTCTAAACTTAGCTTTAGCTCTCTCGGGAATTACTGGTGCTGGTAATTGAATTACCTTACGGAAGTATTCAAATGTTGCTTCCCTCCTAGTTATTCCCAGCCTTTCAAATTTGTAAGTTTCCTTTAAGGCGGCTTCTATCGTCAAAGTATCCTCAGTCGCATAGATCCTTATATTATTTTTATCCACGCATGGTAGATCAGCTATAACTATGATTTTATCCTCAAGCTCCTTAACGCTAACCAGTGGTTCTAGGCTTCTAGTTTCAAAGTCCCACATTGGCTTTTCAAATTCCTCGTAAAATTCGCTAATCATGCGTTCAATTCTACGCCTCATTCTCTCAATTTCATCAAATATTCTCCACATACACGAACACCTCCTAGGTATACATGAGTGGCACCTCTGTTTCCTGGAGTTTCTTCATTGCTTTTAGCTGGGTTTGAGTCCTTCTCATTAGCTCTCTAGCCTTCAATCTTATCTCCTCGGCTTTATCTAAAAGTTCTTTTACGTCGATTTTGAATCCAAATATTTTTTCGAATGCCTTCAAAGTTGAAGCTGCTGCGGCTGGGTCTGGGAATTCCATAAACGATTCGGCTAGAAGAAGTATGGCTGGCAGTTTCTGTTTAATGCTTTCTCTCAGAATTAGGGCGTTTGCACCAGCAATGAAGCCTTCCTGAAGTATCTCCACGCCTGCTTTTTTAATTAGTTCTTTGGCGTCATCTGTTGTAGCTATCCCATAAACTCTTGGTTCCTCAACATCAAGTCTATTTGGGACACCCAGTCCACCCAGCATTACAAGGTATTTGCCGTTTTTCTCTCTAGTCCAGCTAACAATTTTCTTAGATAGGGCTAATACTGCTTGAACTGGAAGTGCAATTTCAGAGATTAAAGCTATGATGTTTCTATCTGTGTATATTCTTACGGGTGCCTTTAGCTCTCCATCGTGCAGTAGCATTACTGGTGGAATTAGATCGTAGTGTACATATCCGTGCTCTTTCAGCCTCAATTGTCTAATTAAGTGTACCGTAGCTATTGCTCCAACAAGCCCTACGTCCGGAAGCCCTGTGATGACTATTGGTTTTTCGAAGGTTACTTTCTCGTATTCGATGAACTCCATTTCAGGCCTTTCACTCAATAGCATCACCTACTAATTCAAATTACTTGAAGTAGTCTATTATACGCTTTTGCTCAACTCTCTTAACTTTCTTTTCTTCAAATGCTATTTCACCAATTCTCCTTCCAAGTTGCTCCATTATCTTCTTAACAGTTTCAACTCCAATACCTGGAATTCTTAAAAGTTCCTCTGGTCTTACCTTTCTTAAATCATCTAGATTTTTAAATCCAGCATTGTAAAGTAGTCTGGCTTTCACTCGACCAATTCCCCTTAGCTGTACAAGTTCCAGTAGCTCCTCCTTGCATCCATATTCGACTCTAAACATCAGCTTTTGAAGTGGTTTGACGTGGGTGTTAAGCTTGAGTAGCTTGCCTAGTTCAGATGCCGAGTATAGTAGCCATCTAGCCGTTGAAGCTAGGGCATATATGTCTCCTGAGCCGACATCATATCTCTCGATAATTGTATCTTCTCTTTCCTCATTTATCCAGTCATATAGTAATAGTGCTGTTTTTAATGAAGCTAGGAAGAATTCAAATTCCTCTGGTTCTTCATATCGATCCGGGATTTCCACTAGGAACTCATCGGCTCTTGAATCAACAACTTCACTAAACCTCTTCCAGTCTCCTCTCCTCAAGTACAGTTTGGGCATGTCTGGGGTTGAGGCTATGAGTTGTAGATAGCCGAGGGTCGTTCCTAATGTCCTCCTTTCTAGACCTCTTCTAATGTAAACTGCTGTTAGTGGGTCAATATAGAGCTCAGCAACTCTCCTACCCAATTTAGTGGCTTCTAAATATTTATCAGTAATTTCAATGAATTCATTGTCTGAGAGAAATCTGAGAATTCTCTCAATTACGCTTTTAATGTACTCGCTTCCACCATATTGATAGTAGTAGAATGTTTGCTTTATGAAGTCCATTAATCCCTCATGTGTCCTAGCATATTCGGTTGCAATGATTGCTAGAATATGCGATCTTAGAGCTGGCTCTGCGGCCAGTTTGGACCATATTCTCTCCGGTGGCGCCTTTATGTAGTTCTCCATTAAGAAGTCTTTCTCATCATTGGTTTTAGCTATGAGTATTGCCTCACCATACTTATCATATTTTGGTCTGCCTGCTCTTCCAGCCATTTGATGAAACTCCAGTACTGGTATATTGTGATATCCAAAGTTGTAGTCGTAGCGGTGGTAGTGCCTTATGACAACTCTTCTAGCAGGTAAATTTACTCCTGCTGCAAGTGTTGGTGTTGCACATATAACCTTAATTTTAAAGCTTCTAAATGCATCCTCTATTATTTTCCTATGCTCATAAATTAGCCCTGCATGGTGGAATGCAGTACCATATGCTATGCAGCTTGCCAATTGCTCACTTACCCTTGTGATTTCACCGGCCTCTAGAACTTGTCTAGCAATTTTCTTAAGCTCATTTCTCTCCTCTATGCTTAGGTATCGTGATGTAACTGGAGCCAATTTCAATGCGAGTTTAACGGCATTTTGTCTAGTATTTGTGAATATCAGTACTTGTCCTCCACTTCTCAGTGTATCCACGGTTATGGTTTCGCATGGATCCCTAGCTACTTTCTCGAATTCAATTATAGTGTCGTCATCGAAGAACAGCTTTCCCCTAAAGTAAACACCTTTCCTGAGTGGTACTGGCCTCCAATCGCTCTTAACGAGCTTTGCCCCCAACCATTCAGCTATTTCTTCTGCATTTCTTATTGTAGCACTCAGTGCTATTATTTGCGCTTCCGGGCTGACCTGTCTAAGTCTAGCTAAAACTACCTCCAGAGTTGGCCCTCTCGATGCATCATTTATTAAGTGTATTTCATCTGCCACAACTACTGATATTTCCTCTATCCAATGTGCTCTATGCCTCAGTAGGCTGTCGGCTTTTTCATTGGTAACCACGATGATATCGTAGTTTGCCAGCCAGGGATCGCTGCTATCATAATCTCCAGTGCTCATGGCCACTTTTATGCCTGCTTCTTCATACTTCTTGAACTCCTCATATTTCTCAGATGCTAATGCTCTTAGCGGCACTAGGTAAAGTGCTTTCCCACCTTTTTCAAGTATATGCTTTGTCATTGCGAGTTCAGCTACCAATGTTTTCCCAGCTGCGGTTGGTATTGCTAAAACTAGATTTCTACCTTCAAGTACTCCTGCCCTAATGGCCTCTGCTTGTGGTGGATAGAGTTTCACTATGCCGTGCTTCTTTAGAATCTCTTTTACTACTCTCGGTATGGGCAGTTCATCGACTAATATTTGTTTGCACCTCCACTAGGTTGGCATTACATAGCCCTGTCTTTGCTCATAAATTAGCCCTTCCTTTAACAGTCTTTCTATGCTTCTTTCAGCAAATTTCTCATCTAATCCTGATCTAACTGCCTCCTCAATTACCTCATCTATTTTAACGGGGCCTCCTATTTCATTCACTTTCCTCCTTATAATGTCCATGATTAGCATCAGCTTTTCCCTCTGGGATGTTGGTTTGCCCGTCATTATTATGTCAATATCAACTCTCTCAGCCTCTTTATCGTATGCTGCACTATAGAGGACATAGGTCATCAATTTAATTGCTGCTTCAGCATCTTCAACTGTGACTTCATCTCTCAATGCCATTTTTGCTCTCGCCTCAGCCATTCTAATTAGAGCTTCAAGCTGTCTGGGTGTTATTGGTATGCTTTCAGCTTCGCCTCTCTTCCTCATTTCCAAGTAGAATTTCTTTATTCTATCAGCTGCTTCGGGTGTGAGTCGCGGTGAGACATACTTTCTAGCATAGCTTATGTATTTTTTCAGCAATTCTGGTGGTATGGGTGGTTCTCCCACATATCCTCTTAACTGATGTATTTTTAGTATATGGTCTGATAGCTTCTCATCCAGTGCTTCATTAGGTCTATCCTTTATTGTAAATATGAGGTCAAATCTTGATAGTATGGTTACTGGAAGATTTATGTTTTCGGCTAATGATTTGTGCTCTACGTATCTTCCAAATGCTGGGTTCGCGGCTGCAAGTATTGCAGTTCTAGCGTTTAGTGTTGCTACAATTCCAGCCTTAGCAATGCTTATGGTTTGCTGTTCCATTGCTTCATGCATTGCAACTCTATCTTCACTGCGCATTTTGTCTATTTCATCTATGCATGCAACTCCTCCATCAGCTAGTACTAGTGCTCCAGCTTCTAAATACCAATCTCCCGTCACTTTATCTCTTACAACAGCAGCTGTTAATCCAGCTGCTGTTGAGCCTTTTCCAGACGTGTAGATTCCTCTTGGAGCTATTCTGGCGACATATTGTAGTAATTGGCTTTTAGCTGTTCCCGGATCTCCGACTAATAGAATATTTATTTCACCCCTAATTCTAACACCGTCAGGTAGCTGCTTTGGTACTCCTCCAAAGAGGAGATATGCTATTCCCTCCTTAATCTCATCGTAGCCATAAATTGATGGTGCAATCGACTTCACTATCTTCTGATGTATAAATGGGTCTCTGGCGAGCTCCTTTATTTTCTCCTCATCTTCTGGTGTAATCTCTATTTCTTCTAGTCCCTTCTCAGAGACATCTATTGAATTTATTTCCAGCACTGGCTTGAACGTTAAAATCTTGCTTTTCGGATTTTCTGGCCTTGGCTTGAGCACACCAACTACAACTACTCTGTCGCCTGGTCTGGCGATATCTACCAAGTCCTCCCTGGCAATGGCGTCTATTGACCTTGGTAGCTGGCCTGGAGGTAGTTCCTCTGGCTTTTCCTGTATGGTTAGTCTTTGCCAATCTATGAACTCTGATTCCTCAACTATAAGCTTGAATGGCCCCTTAGATCTGCAAGCTGGATTTGAGCATCTATCTGGTGGAGATATTTTTTCATCTTCACTTCTCTTCTCAATAACCGTTAGTGCTCCGCACTTCTGGCATTCAAATACTCCCCTAATTAATTGCTGCTTCACTGCTGATGATCTAGTGAGTATTCCTTCAACCATAATTAGCTTTCCTAGGTGTTCAGCCCTAATTCTTCTTAGAGGTGTTAATTCCGGCAGCCTTCTGAATCTTGCTCTAAATCTTCTAACCTTCATTGCATAGCTGAGGTTAATGATTCTCATGACGTCTCCAACTGCCAATGATGCTGCTTCAAGATACTTGTCTGGCTTTTCTATTAGCGAGTTTGCTAGTTCATGATCGAACTGCATTAAGTCTTCAAAGTCAATTATTAAAGATCTCTGGCCCGTAACTGCCATTTGGCTCAGTCTTCTTCGATATTTGTACTCTCCATCCTGTGTCTTAAAGGACTTGAAGAACTCTGCAAATCTTTCTCTTGGATCCTGCTCTAAAACTTGAATGACCATGACTACTCACCCTCACCCTCCAATACATTCCTCTTCCACTCTTCGATTAGCTCTGAAATCTCTGCGAGTAGAGCTCTTTCCTCAATTGTCATTACCTCTAGAACTTCTGGTGGTAGAGACTCGCTTAATGCTGCTTGAACTATTTTCTGGATTCTACAGCTCACAATATCCCTAGCTGTGCTTTCGAACTTTCTAAGGGTATCAAGGAGCTCTGGTGTTGGATTCTTTATGCTTTCACTTCTAAGCTTTTTCAGCTGTTTTCTTAGCTTATGATAGAAGTTTGGGTCTATTTCTGTCAAATTTATTTCTCGACTTTCCCTCCAAAGTATTCCATGAAGATCTTTAAGTGAAAGTTCATCTGCGAGCTTAGCTTCAACTACGCCTAGCTCAACTAGCTTTTCAGCTGCCCATCTTGGGACTTGGAGTTCAACGCCTTTAATGCTCAAGTCAACTTTCATTCCGCCAATTTCAACTTGCGCTTTGGGCTCCTTAACCACAACCTTAACCTGGCTTGTATCATAGATTAATTTAGATGCATCTATGATGTGCTTAAACATTCTGAGCACCGCTTACACAGAAAATCCCTCACTTCCTCCGTATTATTTTTTCCCAGGGAACTTGAAGGTCAAAGTTAATATTGTGTTCCAGCTTAAATTAAGCTGGTGGGACATGTGGCAGCAGATGCTTCAATGATGCTTTGGACTGAGAAGTATAGGCCAAGGTTGCTTGATGAAATAGTTAATCAGAGGGAAGTAATAGAGAGAATCAAGCAGTTTGTTAAATCCAAAAACATTCCGCATATGCTTTTTGCCGGTCCACCTGGAACAGGTAAAACTACCACCGCTCTAGCTTTAGCATATGAGCTTTATGGCGGTTATTGGAGACAGAACGTACTGGAACTGAATGCTTCAGATGAAAGGGGAATAGCAACTATTAGGGAGCGCGTAAAGGATTATGCTAGGACTATGCCCATAGGTGATGTTCCCTACAAGATGATAATACTTGATGAGGCGGACAACATGACTGCTGATGCCCAACAAGCTTTGAGGAGAACTATGGAGCTCTACACTAGGACGTGTAGATTCATTTTAATTGCTAACTACTCCAGCAAAATTATAGAGCCAATTCAGTCGAGATGCGCAATATTTAGATTTCAGCCTTTAAGCGACCAGGATATCGCTAATAGGATAAAGTACATTGCTGAGAAAGAGGGTGTGGATCTTAGAGAGGATGGCCTTAAAGCTATACTTTACGTAGCTGAGGGTGACTTGAGAAGAGCTATAAATACGCTTCAAGCGGCTGCTGCCCTCGGAGTGGTTGATGAGAAGGCTGTATTTAGAGTTGTTGGTAAGGCTAGTCCAGTTGAAATTAGGGAGATGATGGAGTTAGCGCTTAGAGGTCAATTTGTAAAGGCTAGGGAGAAGTTGAGGGAGTTAATGATAACTTACGGTTTATCTGGAGTCGATATTGTCAGGCAGATGCATAGGGAGGTTTTTGCTTTAAAGATCCCTGAGGAGGCAAAGGTTAAGCTTGCAGATAAAATTGGTGAAATTAACTTTAGGATGGTTGAGGGTGCAGATGAGGAAATTCAGCTTAGCGCACTATTAGCTTACTTCAGCCTATTCGGTTCACAGCTGAAGTAGTTAGAGGTGTACAAATGAGTGCACGTGCCCCTCTATGGGTCAACAAGTATAAGCCTAAGAGATTTGATGAAATAATTGGTAATAGAAGTGCAATTCTAGAGTTCAGAGCTTGGCTTAAAAGGAGGTTGAAGGGAGCTAATGTCGAAAAAGCCGCTCTTCTCTGGGGTCCCCCAGGAGTAGGTAAAACTTTAACGGTTGAAGTGGCCGCTAAAGAATATAAGCTTGAGCTAATTCAAATGAATGCCAGTGATGTTAGAACCAAGGATCAAGTCATGAGGATCCTTGGAATGGCATCTCAATATGTTTCCCTAACTGGCCGTAAGGGAAAAATAATCTTAGTGGACGAAGTTGATGGAATGAGCGGAACTGAAGATAGAGGTGGTTTGGCAGCTGTAGTTGACCTTATAGATCGATCTAGATTTCCAGTTGTGCTAACAGCTAATGATCCATGGGACCCGAAGTTTAGGTCATTAAGAGAGAAGTGCAAGATGATTAGGTATGATAGAGTCAGATCTTCAAGCATAGTTTCATATTTAAAGAAGATATGCCTGGCTGAGGGGATTTTAGCGGATGAAAGGGCGTTAAAGTTCATAGCTGACAGATCTGAAGGCGATGTCAGATCTGCTGTTAACGATTTACAGGCTGTAGCTCAGGGAAGGAAAAAACTTACTCTGGAGGATGTTAAGTGGCTAGCTGTTAGAGATAGGCAGTTCAATGCATTTGATGTTTTAAGAGGCATCTTTGCAGCTAAAACTTGTAGAGCTGCTAAAATAGCACTGGCACAGTCAACACTTGACTACGAAATGATATTTCAGTGGCTTCATGAAAATTTGCCGAACCAATATAAAAACCCTCTGGAACTGGCAGAAGCATATGAAGCCTTATCGAGAGCAGATGTTTTTCTTGGTAGAACGAAGAGAACTCAAGCTTGGACGCTACTTAGCTACGTTATAGACTTAATGACTGCTGGCGTATCCATGGCCAGAAAATCGCCGTATCGTTTCACTAAATATCAGTTTCCAGAGCGATTGAGAATTCTGAGCAAAAGCAAGGAGATTAGAAGCCTAAGAAACGAGTTATGCGCATTAATAGCTCAGAAATGCCATATTTCCAGGAGAGGTGCCAGCTCAGAGTACCTGCCTTACTTAAAGTTCATATTTGAGCATAATCCCGAAATGGCTGCCGGCATAGCTCGATGGCTTCAAATGAGTGAAGAAATGATATCCTACCTAGCTGGTTGGGAGAAAGCACAACAAATAATCAGCTTAATGAGGCGGAGGAAGTCCAAATAACTAGTTTTTCCGAAAGCTCTCCAAGTTCCCTAACTAGCTTATTGAATTCGCTGAGCATGACTTGAGCAACCATGCCTCTGATGTCCTCATTCATCATTTCACATTCAAGAACCCGCCTTACCTTTTCAACGCCATCAGAGTTTAACTCGAACGCTACTGGATAATATGCATCTACTAGGAAGAGCCCCTCCGATGGATATAGTTCGATTCCCCTTTTAGGCTTATAGTTGGGATCTAGCAGTCTTTCAAATTCGTCCATATCCATCTGACCAATACCCACTTGAATAATAGCTGCAACAGCTTTCCTAATTAATCCCCTGGCAAAGCTCGCACCATAAAAGCTAAATACCAATAATCCTTGACGCGGCCTTTCAACATCAGCTAAGTAAATTCTCCTAATAGTTGTCCTACTTGGCTTATAGCACAGATTCTTAAAATTATGCACTCCAACCATGAGCTTTAAGGCTTTCTTCATGAGTTCTAAGTCTGCTCCTGGATCCTTGCACACGTACTTATAATGCCTATAAAGTGCTTTTCTCCTAGCATTGAAATCTTTGTCAACTACTGCTTTAGCCCACAAAGTTATCGTTGATGGCAGTTGCTCGTTTATTTGCTTCAGGTTGGGTTCCTTCTTCAAGTTTATTGCTATTACCTGTCCAAGTGCATGTGCTCCTCTATCAGTTCTGCTTGCCGCAGTATACTTTGGGTTTTCAGCTACTAAGTCTAGTTTGTAAAGTGTGTTGAGCACTTCCCCTTCAATTGTTGGTACATCAGGCTGCCTCTGGAATCCATAGTAATTGTACCCTAAGTAGAACAATTTAAATGCATACCTCTTTTCCAATAGGGCTCTCTCCTCCTATTAGCTAGAATAAATAGTTCTTCTAATTCTTTATCTGTAGCTCCGCTCCGAATTCTAGACAGTATGTCCACTAGGTTATCGTTTCTCATTAGACATGGCTTCAATTTTCCATCTGCAGTTAATCTGATCCTCGTGCATGCCATGCAAAAGCTTCCATCTTCAATTGGCTTTACTACCTCGACTTCCACTCCGTTTTCAAGCAAGTATTTTCGCCTATTTTGCATATTCCTCCTAGTAATGACCATTAGGCTCTTCTTTGATAGTTCCTTTTCTATGCAACTTAAATCCATGTGATGTTTTTTATAGAAGCTCCACTCAACACCTACTGGTTCAAGTTCAATTAACTGCAGTATTACGTTTTCCCTCCTTGCAAACTTTATCATCTCGCATATTTCATTGTCATTAATTCCCTTCAGAACGACCATGTTTATTTTAATTGGCTTAAGCCCGGCCTGTTTTGCTTTTCTAATTCCCCTTATTACATCTTCGGGTGTTATTCTGCTTCTGGTTATTTTCATGTATGTTTCATTTTTAATTGATGGTAGACTGACATTAACTCTCATTAAGCCCGCTTTAGCTAGCTTATCCGCATAGCAATATAGCATTGAGCCATTGGTTGTTAACGCTAAATCCCTAATCCCCTTGATGCGGGATATTTCCCGCACTATGTCAACTATGTCTGGTCTGATTAGCGGCTCTCCTCCAGTAAGCTTTATCTTATAAATACCTAGTTTGACGGCCACTTTCACAATCCGCGATATTTCCTCAGGTTCCATTTCGATTGTAGTAGAGGGATCTTCGCCTTCCATATGGCAGTACACGCATTTATAGTTGCATTTATGTGTTACCGTAATTCTTAACCCTAGTAGAGGTCTACCGTAATTGTCAATCAGCAATTTTACTCACACTCAATAGTAATTGTAATTTTCTTAAATTCTCTCTTGAACCCCTTCAAGCTACTTAAATATCCTTCAATTACCCTGGCTATTGAGTTTTCGACGAATGGTTTTAGGACGAGTTTTTCTCCATCAATCTCAACTTTAACCCTCTTAATAAGTGCGCATTCCCCTAAACTCGCTTCTCCATGAACTATAGCTTTAGCATAGTCTAGACATTTACTGTACCCGCAAAGCCCGCAGTTGAGTCCTGGCAACTTATCTGCTAATCCCTTTATTGCTCTATTCAGAATTAGCTCTGCCAATAATGGTATTTGATCATATTGAAATACTGGTTTCTCCAAGTCTTTTTTCAGTTTGCTTGCTAGTGATGGATTTCTACAAACTATTGCTATGACTTCCCCCTTTAATCCCTCAATTTTTAAGTCTTCTTCGGCTTCAGCAACTATTATTTTGGGGTATTCTGTGCTTCTAAATCCCTCAATTATTATGAGTCCTCGTTTGGGCATATACTTGCTAATTAAGTGGTGGAGGTTTGTTTCTCTAATAAATAGTGCTGCATATTTGGGTGAAATTGCCATTACCACATCTGCTCCGGCATTTAAATGTCTGCTCGTATCCTTACTTCTGATATCTATCTCCTCCATTGTATGCTTAACAGTTGATACTTTGATCTTCCTCTTCTTCAGTTCCTTAACTAGTTTTTCAATTAGCCTTGTTTTGCCCACTCCCCGCCTAGCACCTACGACGCAGAATATTCTCATCGCTTTTTAAACTTTAACTCCACCCTAATATCCTCTATGCGTGTATGGGGGTACTGTCCTGCTTCATCTTTCTCATACTTTTTAACCATGTCCCAGACTGTGATTAAAGCTATAGCTGTTGCTACTAATGCCTCAATTTCAACTCCAGTTCTAGCCTTAGCTTTGACCTCGACCTTAACCTCTACCTCCTCTTCTCTTAGGTTTAAATCAACATTTACTCCAGTCAGCGGTATTGGATGGCATAGAGGTATGAGTTGTGGTGTGCTTTTAGCAGCTAAAATTGCTGCTATTTTTGCGGCTGCTATCACATTTCCTTTTTCTATTTCCCCTCTAGCAATTTTCTCAATTGTGTTTTTTCTCAGCTTTATTCTTCCACTGGCAATGGCTTTCCTCTCAGTAACTTCTTTCTCAGATATATCAATCATCATTATTTTCTCGCTCATTGGATAGCTCCTCCACTCTCCTAAATAGCTCAGCTATGGCATTTGCTAATGGATTTTCAGCATTAAACTTAAATATTCTTATTCTACCAAATCTCTTCTCAATGACAAGATTATACTTCTTTAGCTGGTTCAAGTGCCTTTCAGTTGAGGTATGGCTTAGCCCCGCCTTTCTAGCTAGTTCTGATATATTGAGTTCTCCAAGCAATGCCAGTAGCTTTAATATTTTCACTCTCCCTCTTGATGAGAGTATTTCCTCTACTTGTATTTTCATGTGCAATCATCTCCCCCAATTAATTTCGCAATCTCCCTCTCAATGGCTTCGATGGGTAGTTCAGCTAAGCCGATTACTGTGCTCCTTCCTTTTCCTTCAACTACTGATACTTCCGCTCTTATTAGACCTAGATTTCTCAGGTTTCTAACGTACTCCCATAGCTTAGTGTGTCCTCTAGGTTTTTCACCTAGTTCTTCACATAACATTCTATATCTTTCTTCTACCTCCCCTATTGTGACATATGCTTTCTCAGCTCTCTTCAGGGCCTTGGCTATTGAGAGTAGGAGTATTTTCTCGTGTTTGAGAAGGCTATTTAGGACTTCAATTCTAACGAGTGGATGTATGGTTGATGCTGCTTTCCTAACATGCTCCAATTCTATTTTTCTAGAGGAGCTGCTCTCAGCAAATTTCGCTGCTCTCCATAAAAGCTCTAGAGCATATCTAGCATCTCCTCCAGCATCGCTCGCAATATCGGCGACAAAGGATATTATTTCATCAGATATAACTTCCTCATAAAATGCCTCTCTTACTCTTGCTTTTAAAATATCGAATAGTTGCTCTGCACTGTAAGGATTAAACTTGATAATGTTATGCATAAGTGTGCTTCTAGTGCTTTTATCAAGTAATGGTAAGAAATCGCTGCTCCTAGCTATGAAAATGAAACTTATTCTCTGAGGTAGATTCAATACTTCATCTGAAATTCTAATTAAATCATAGATTGACTCCTCGCCTGCAACCCTAATGAAGTAGTCTACTTCATCTAAAGTTATGAGGGCATAGGCATTCTCATTTTCGAGGAAATCCCATACTACATGAAGTAGTTCTTGAGCAGATAGTCCTCTATCAGGAAAATTTGGATTCAACTGTTTTATCACTCTCCTCAAAACCATGAATAGAGTCCTATCCTTATGGCAGTTAACATGTACGTATTCAATATTAACGCCTCGCCTCTTAGCTAATCTTGAAAAGGTTTTTCCAAAAAGCTTTGATGTGGCAGTCTTACCAGTGCCGACGGGTCCTATGATTAGCACTTTTTGGCAAAATCCTCCCGGCTTTTCAACCATGAATTTGAAGAAGCTAGTTAGCATGCGTAGTTCGTTTTCCCTGTGAGGTAGATGATCAGGCACGTAGTCTATTGATAGCTTACTCTCATCCTTAAATATTGCTGGTCTGCTAAGCTCTGCTTCTATTACTTCAGCCACTTCATACACCAAAATTCAACTTGCTGTCCAAGTGATTTATATATTTCGTTCATTTGAATGCATTTTTAGTGGAGAGGTAAGTGAAAGTAATCCTTTCTCCTCCATATCATGCTTTTATGAACAATGCTGATTCCCGCATACTCATCTATAATCTCCACAACCACGATGTAGTCGGGGTTTTTAATTGATGGCTCACAGTTAAAGTTCCTAACTATTTGCTTTGCAACTTCTCTTTCAACTTTAGACTTAGACTTAAATGCAGTTCCCCTCTTGCTACATTCAACTTTAAAAGTTACATTTCCTTCAAGTCTCCCTTTACCCAAATTCACGCATGCTTCAATTATTTCATTAAGTACCGATTTAACCCACTTCTCTATTGGAACGACCTTAAATATCAAGCTGAAATAGCACCTTTTCAATAGCATAATTACATCAAGCGGTTTTAAAGCTGAGTAAAGTAGCAGTATGCCTGGATATTTCGTTACTGCATATTTGGCGTTGAGATCATAAGGGTAAATGCAGTCTAGAAGCTCAATGCCCGCCCACTCTTCCTTACCGACAACTGCACTAGCAACTGCAACTGCATTTTCAACTTTAATCATCGAGTTTAGCTAACTCTTCCAAACACTAAAACTTATACGCCCGTTTGAGTGGTATGCATAAGCCAATTTTATGTTGAATTATTTTATTCCACTCTTCTTATTTTTACTTTAGTTGAGTTTAGTATTGATCCTCTACCCAATTCCTCTACATCGTCATCAAGTAGTGTACCTAGTCTCTTACCATCTATGCTAATTGCATGTCTTGCAGTCCAAAGCACTCCATTGACTATTTCAGTGCTGGCGTTTTCTAAGTCATATGATATTTAGGAAATTCTAAAATTTCCTTGGCAGCTCATTCCATGTTTTCTTTTACCTGCTTATATTTCTCTGGCTCCTTCGTTCTATTAAAGGACAATATGGTGTAGCCTAGCTCTTCGACTAGCTCAATTAGCTTTTCATCATATTTCAAGATTATTGCTGTTCTTATTCCCAGATAATGCCTTTTCAAGGAATTTTATGTCTATTCCTCCCATCTGAGGTAGATAATTGATTTTATAACCTGTCCGAAAACTTAGATAACGTTGTCATATATTGATGACAATATTTAGTCTGAGATTTGAAGTGCTTTGTAAATAAGTTAGCTTGTGCACTTACAATTGATTCACTCACCTCTAAGTTGAAAGCTCATTGCCACTCCATTTTAGTCCACTATTTGAATTTCATAACTTAAATTGGCTTCTCCAGTACATCAATTGCAGTACAACCTGCTGAGGTAACTAGTAGGAGCTGCGTTAGTGTCATGTACTTTCTTTCATTGAAGCTTCTAAAGTCTAGCTTTATGGTTTCTAATTTTCAGCTTCTCTCTTAGATAGTCTATTTCCATTGTATTTGATATATGCTTTAATTTCCATAGATTTCTTCTTTTGAAACTAAAGTATGCTATTTCCCTTTCGAATATGCTCTTCATTTGCATTTCTTTTTCGTTATCCATTTTCCGACAACGATATATGCATTACTCTTAAAACTTGATTTGGTGTTGGTTATGGGAGCTAGGCACGTATTTTTATTTTTCTTAATAGTACTTGTGCTTTTGGGAGCATATCATTATTATTATTTCATTAGAAGTTCAGGCATAGTTGGAATTAGAGTTGCAACCACAACGAGCCTATATGCTACCGGCCTATTAGAGTATTTGGCCGAGAAGTTCTGTAAAAAGTATTCTAATGTCAGATTGGAGTTCATAGCTGTTGGTAGTGGTGAAGCATTGAGAAGGGCTGAAATGGGTGATGTTTCCATGGTCTTTGTACATGCACCAAGTTTAGAGAAAATTTATATTGATAATGGGGTGCTGGTTGCCCATAGGATAATAGCTTATAACTATTTCGTCTTGGTTGGTCCATCTAGCGATCCAGCTGATATTAGGGATTCTGAAAATGCTATTGAAGCTTTCATCAGGCTTTACAGAGCTGGTGAGGCTGGTAGAGCAGTTTTTGTGAGTAGAGGTGATAGCTCTGGTACTCATATTAAGGAGCTTTCCCTTTGGAGGTCTGCAAATCTCAACCCTCGGGGGAGGTCTTGGTATAGGGAGAGTGGGGCTGGTATGGGTCAAACATTAATTATTGCTAATGAACTTGGAGCTTATACTCTCAGTGATATAGGTACCTTTTTGAAGTTTAAGAAGAAGGGTAGGATACCTAACTTAGAGGTTTTATATGCAAATAGCACTGAGCTCATAAACATTTATAGCGTTTATATAGTTAGCTCTTCCAGTGGCTCTGTGCGAAGTTACGCGGAGTTATTTGCTAATTTCATTTATGAAAATCAGAATTTGATTGCAACGTATGGTGTTGAAGAGTACGGTCAACCACTATTCTATCCGGCCAAAGGGCTTGAGGAGAAGTTGTATAGCTTGTGGTTGAAGCTGGCTGGGGGTTAGGAGTACATGTTGTTTAGTAGTGAAGTTTTTGATATTTCACTTCGAGCATTAATGGTTTCAGGCTCAGCCACCATTTTAGCATCTTGCTGGAGCATCCCTATCGCCCACTACCTCGCCATTAAGCATAGATCTGAATTCGTCACTTCCATTTTAGAGGCATTGGTTGGAATACCGACAACTGTTATTGGCCTCCTATTTTACTTCCTTTTCAGTTCGAAAGGCCCTCTAGGATTTTTGCATCTCCTTTACTCTCCTCAAGCAATTATTATTGGTCAATCAGTACTTATTACTCCGCTAATCATATCAACTGGCTATAGAGTAATTAGAAGTTCAACTGAGTTATATGGGGAGCTGGCTATTTCTCTTGGAGCCAGTAAATGGCAAGCGATGGCATTGACCATGAGGGAGTCAATGCCGGGGATCATTGCCTCAGTAGTCATGGGATTTTCCAGGGCTTTTGGTGAGCTAGGTGTTGCCCTTATGATTGGGGGGAACATAAGAGGATATACTCGAGTCTTAACTACTGCTATTGTTCTAGAGGTTTCTAAGGGTGAATTTGAAAAAGCTTTATCTTTGGGGCTGATATTAGTGACAATTTCAATTAGCCTATCTATTGTACTTAGAGTTTTGAGGAGATTGAGCTAATGATGATAGAGCTAGTTGATGTATGGTTTAAATATTCTAAAGGCTCGAGCTGGGCGCTAAGAGGTATCTCCATAGGCTTTAGGCCTGGAGAAGTTACGGTGATCGTAGGGCCTAATGGGAGCGGTAAGACGACGCTTCTTAAAGTAGCATCATTAATGTACGAGCCCACCAAGGGGAAAGTGCTAGTTGATGGGGAGGAGTTTTGGAGTTTAAGTGAAGAAAAGCAATTATCAATTAGAAGGAAGTTCATCTATGTTCACGAGAAGCCAATAATGCTCAGGAGCTCTGTTCTTGAAAATGTCATTTATGGTCTCTTAATTCGAGGGATTGATCGCGCTACTGCTTTGAGATATGGATTAAATATGCTTAGTAGTTTGGAGCTAGAGCATTTAGCCAATAAGAGTGCTAGAAGGCTTTCCGCGGGTGAAGCGCAGCTAGTGGCCATAGCTAGAGCATTGGTGCTTAAACCTAAAATAGCTTTTTTAGATGAACCATTTGCCTTTCTAGATAGGGAGAAGCAAAGGAGGCTGTCCCGTATCATAGGGGCCATGAGGAATGAGAGTGTGGGCTTTGTTGTGGCAACACATAATCCAAGTGTTATTAGGGATTTTGCAGACCGCATTTTTATATTAGAAAGTGGAGTTGTAGTTGAAGAGAGTCAAGACCCATCAATCATCGCCCACTAGGCTTGTAATGGCGGGCCTTGCTTCGCATTGCTTGATCATAAACTTTCATTAGTTCAAACGATTCTCTTCCCGTAAAATTTTCTTCTGAACTTCAATTAGCTGGTCTATATCATCCTTAGTGTTGAAGAAGTGGCAGCTGATTCTTATACCTCCAATTCCTCCAACATATCTGAGGGATACTTTAACTGGTTTTTCACCGGGTGCTCCGCTATTGAGTCTTTCATAGCTTCTCATATCTAATCTATGATTGCCTGTGGTGTAGACTATTAATCCATGTCTCTTTCTAGGGTCTTCTGGCGTAACTACTTTAACGCCTATTTCATGAAGCCTGTTAATGCAGTAGGTACCCAGTTTTCTAACTTTGCTCTCTATGCTGTTCATACCTATCTTTTCAATGAATTTTAGGGTGGCGTTCCAACCGAATAGTATTGGTGTTACGCATACACCTAAGTCGTATTTATTGGCATTATTGACTAGTGGGTAGTCCCAGTGCTTGAGATTGTCGTGATTTGGTGAGCTGAACGGTATTCCAGTTGGCGTATCCGCCCATATGTAGTTTCTAAATGAGGGTTCAAGCTTCTCAATTAAATCCTCTCTAACATAAAGTATTCCGGCCCCCTCGGGACCTAGGAGCCATTTATAGCTCCCAGTTAAGAGGAAGTCGATATCTTCTGCATGTACATTAATATCTATGGCTCCAGCAGCTTGAAATGCGTCATCAAGCACGTATGCTCCATGTTTATGGGCTATTTTCACAACTTCTCTTACATTATGAGTGAAGCCGCACCATGGAGTTGTGCGATTAATTATTACTAGCTTGGTCTTATCATCTACAGCTCTCTCTAAATCTGATAATAGTATCTCACCATTAACGTTCTTAACCCTCCTTAATTCCACACCTTTCCTTCTAAGTCCTAGAAGGATGTATGGTATTGATGGATAATCTAGATCTGAGAATACTACATTGTCACCGTGCTCCCATTTAATTAAATCATTAATTATGAAGTTGGCATGAGTCATTACCCTGTAAATATTCGTTACTTCAGATTCCTTAGCGTGAAGAAGCTTTGCCGCACGCTTAATGCATTCAAAGAATACTGGAGTTAGAAATGGATGGGTTGCTGGATCATAGGGTGGTGCATCGCTAATTCTACCAGCTTCATATAATGTAAGGCATTCACGCATAGCTTTAATCCAATATTTACCAGGTGGTGCTTGATCAGCAGTATTTAAATAAACCCAGTACTTAAGCACTGGAAATTCTTTTCGATATAGCTCTAAGTTCAAACTTCTACCTCCTAGCAGTAACTATCTATTAGCTATGGCTTTAGAGTTAACCGGCATGAAGTAATGCTTCATATCAAATAATCCGATAGATTTCCAATGTTTAAACAATTTTATAGTACCTTTGCTTGCCCATCTTTAGTAACATGTTTTCATCAAACTTCTTAAGCTTGCAATAGCATTTTGCATCAACACTTTCCTTTGGTGCAACTATAAATTTATATTGCTTTTTTGATTTATCGGAATACAGTATAATAAAATCAGATAATTTTCTCAAATACCTCCTCCGTAGAAGAATACTCAATATCCTGCTTCACTTAAATAGTTGTTTTCTGCAAATTATTTGTTGAGCACATAAAAGAAAGGGATTTTAAAAGAATTTCGAATTATTTTACGGGGTAAACATGAATAGAAGAGCAGAACATTTTAGCTTAATAACTCTTGTAATTGCTGTCATATTGACTTCTTATATTATTCAAGCAGTAAATGGCGTTTGCAATTTAGGGATTGGAGGTCTATTTGGGAAGCTTGGATCTCAACTTGAAACTGAAGGATTGGAGCATCTCGAGCTGATCTATAATCCATCTCCTCCTCCAGCAATATTTCCAATTGAAAGGTGGGTGAAAAATGGAATTATTGTTATTAATCGTGGTTCTAATCCAATTGGATTGCGCTTTAATGTATTTTCAATATATGATGGAAATGAAGTTGAAGTAAGTCCATTTCCTCAGCCCAATTTTATTTATCTTCAGCCTGGTGAGAATCAGACGATATGGTATTTCTTGGATGTTAGTTATAGAACTGGTATTTCACCTGAGGAGGAAGAGGGAATACATTATATAAAAGTGAAGGTTGTAATAGAGGATGTTGAAAATCCTAGCTCTAGAAAGGAGTTTTATATTGACCACGTCATTAAGGTGGTGCCTCCAAGTAAGTATGAGCCCAATGCATTAATTGAAGGATATGTTTTCGATGCTAATACTGGAGAGCCACTGGCTAATGTTGAAGTATGTTTTGAGGGGGCTAATGGAGCTCCAGTTTATAGAACAGTTACCGATGAGAAAGGCCATTACTCGATAAAGTTTTACGCTCATAGATATTCAGATACTGGAGCATATCATGGATACTGTCTATCTGTAGGTGGAGTTTTCCGCAAAGCTTTCTTTCCCAAGCCCGGAGATAGAATATTTTATAATGTATCGCTAACTGCTAGTGACTATAAAATTGAGTCTAAGTATAGGATTATAGCCAAGTACTCAACGGGTTATCCAATATGGCTCGCCGACCTCGATGAGGAGGAGCGCTATATAGTCTTCGCTAGCGGTCACCATGAGATAATGAATGTAGACCCAAATAAGCATGGAATATACTTCTTCGATACTAACGGTACTCTACTCTGGAGATATCCAACTAAATATCAGGTTTGGGGAATAGACGTATCTGACGATGGAGAATACGTAGCGGCATCCTTCTTAGGCTTAGAGAAGGCCATTCTCTTTCGCAAAGATGGTACAATCATATGGGATACCGAGAAACTAGGCTATGGCAGATTTGAGTCTAGGGAGATTAAGATAAGCCATAATGGTAAGTATGTTGCTATTGGAACTACTCCTGGAGACCTATTGCTCTTAGATTTGAAGACTGGTAAATTGGTGTGGAAGGTTTTCCTAAATGGTCAGATTAGGGGTATAGTTTTTACAGCTGATGACTCACTTATTTACGCATCAAGTGGAGATGGCTACATCTATAAGATTTCTGTTGCTACTGGAGAAGTTTTAGGTAGAGCTTATGTTGAAGCATGGACTCCGAGATACAGTCTTACTCTATCTGAGGATGAGAGGTACATTGTCACTGTAAGCAAGATTGGGAGAATATGCTTGGTTGATGCAGTAGAAATGAGACCTCTTTGGAGCTTCGATGCGAGAGGTGGAGGCCACTGGACCCTAATAACCCCAGATAATGAATTAATCCTAGCAGGAAGCGGTGGTTCATACGGGTTAATAGCTCTCACCCGAAATGGTAGTGTCCTTTGGTTTACCCCCTTCATTACATCAGCTAGAGCATTCATAGCAAATAAAACCCTTATCCTCGCAGCTAACCGGGTCATTGACTTCAAAGGTAGAGTCCTCTATGAGTTCAAGGAACTCCCTGCAGACATAGACTTCATCCATGTAACTAGGGATGAATCGAAAATAATTGCGATAGATGGAAAAGGAACTCTCTACATACTAGAGGGGAAGCTTAAAATAGAGAAGGTTAAGCCTGAAGAGAAGCCGCCAGTCCTCATAAATCTCGATGAAGTACCCGAAGTGAAAAGAAGCTACGAAGAAGCACTTAAAGGTAGATTTGGAGGAGGAGGCCTAGAAAGCGTAGACTTCAAAGCAATGGTGGAGCTAGGTGTAACATGGAAGAGAATGGGCTTCGACATACTAAATCCAGACTTCAAGTTAATGGATAATCAGGTTATGGCATGTCAGAAAGCTGGAATAATACTCCACGTAATCATAGACCTCCCCTTCCCCCAAATACCCCCGGATGAATTCGCTAGACGAGTTAGAGAAATAGTTGAACGCTATGATGGTGACGGAGTAAATGATATGCCCGAACTAAAATTCCCAGTCAGACACTACGAGATTATGAATGAAATTCATGGCAGGCCTGGATGGAGCCTAGAAACATACAAAGAATACTACGTTAAAGCTTATGAAACTATAAAGGAAGCTTGTAGTGAGTGTAGGGTTTCTCCATCCTCCTTTGTGGGCCCTGATGAGGAGTACTTGAGGTTCTTGAGGGAAAGTGACCTGAAATTTGACTTCCTAAGTTACCATAGCTATGTAGATTACTTGGAGATAGATGAGTTAATGGGGCTTCTTCAAGAACTAGGTTTCAAGAACATTGAGATATGGATTACTGAGTCACAGTTTGGTGGAATGGAGAGAAAGCTTAATAGAAGTGAGCATGAAGTTGCTGAAGCTCTAGTTAAAAGCTACATTTATGCTCTGGCGAGGGGTATAGCTAAGGTTACTCCGTCTGAGCTAGATGCTAAGGAGTATTTTCCAGAGGGGCTGAAGCATTCATGTCTAATAGATGTGGATGGTAGAAGAAAACCAGCGTTTTACGCATATAAAGCACTAATTAAAATGATAGATGGCTTTAACGAAGCTAGTGTAATCTCTAGAGATCCATTCTTAGCCGAATTCAGGTTTGATGATAAAGTGATTTATGTAGCGTGGGGTAGGGGTAAATTACTGCTTAAAGGATTTGCCCGCCTAATAGATTTGTATGGCAGGGAACTTGGAGAGGTGGATCTGTCAGAGTATGAATTGAAGGATGAGCTAGTATACATTGTGCCAGCTAAACCCGCACTGAAAGTTTCACCTGAGATCTCTATCACTCTCTCAAAAACCAAGGTTACTGTTGGAGAGGAGGTTGCTGTTAGTGGCTTCATATCTCCATTTAAAGGTCCAGCAAGGATAACGCTAGTTATTGGTTCACCTAAGGGTGTACTTACGAAAGAGATGTATCTAGATGAGCCTCAGTTTAGCTATGTCTTTAAGGTTGATGTTGAGGGAGAGTGGAGCATACAGGTTAGAGTGGAGGAGAACGAGTATTACTACTCGGCTTCTTCTAAAACATTAACTTTAATTGTTGAGAAGAGGGAGGGGAAGAAATGTATAATAGCTACTGTATCATTCGGCTCAGAACTCTCACCTGAAGTCAATTTCCTAAGGAATTTTAGGGATAACTACATTTTATCTACGTTTGCTGGTAAGTCTTTCTATCTAGTATTTGATCCCTTCTATTATTCTTGGAGTACACCTGTAGCTAACTTCATTAAGGATAGCGATGTTTTAAAGGTCATTGTAAGAACACTCATTTACCCCCTCATATGGATACTTAAACTGTCTACCGTGCTTTCATTATTCCTCTTTAATGTTAATCCAGAGGCTGGAGCTGTGGTTATAGGTTCCATATCTTCAATTCTCATAGGGATTACTTATCTAGCGCCAATTGTTTTAGTAGTGCTTTTAATTAGAAAAGCTAGGCTAGTGGGAGAGCTCGGCAACTTTTCTCAGCTGCCTTTAGTTTTAGTAGGGCTTTTAGTGCTTATTGCTATAAGCGTGTTATTAAGAAACACCATTTTAGCTGCAATATCAACCTCTACATATGTGTTAGTTTTACTATTATCTTCAGGGATTATTGTAGGGAGGAAGCTAGCTGAAACTGTGCTTAAAAGGGATCAGGTAATTAGATAGAATCTTTTAACTCCTCTCTCAAAGCAGTTAAATCTATTATTTACTCTTATAAGTTGGCTAAAGCAATTATGATTAAGATAACACGGTAAAGCTCATGCAGATCTAGGTTGAAGTTGGTTTAAGATTGTTTTCTCATAATTTCCTCAGCCATGGCTTCAATGTCGCTTATATGTAGTTCTACTATAAACTCTCTCCAATGCGGGTTATTTCTCCATAGCCTTATACAGCTCATTTCAGCTAAGATATGCGCTTCCTCAACATTATAGCCTTGTGCCCTAAATTTAATTTCAGCCAACTCGTGATACAAAATGTATTTCTCATATTTCCTCCACTTCTCACTAATCCATATTTCATTTAATGGGATTCCAAGCTTGTCTGCTGCAGGAGGCTTAATATGCTTACCATTATAGATAACATTGTAGCATGCATTATGCTCCTTAATTATTTCATGAGGAACATATCTAACTCTATAGCCTAAGTTGGCAACCTCGACTTTTGGATCGATCAAGGTATTCACCAATAAATACTGTCCATTACAGCTTAAATTTAACAAATAACTGTTAGACTGACCATGTAGACTTATGCTTGCAATTATTTTCTTGATTTTTATTTATGATTTCGCGAGATGTAACTTCCAGTATTGAAATATACGCTGATTCATCATACTTCTAAAGAGAATGAAATGCTGGCATAAATAAGGTCTATGAGAATTATACTAGCTATCAACCTAATTGGAATTAAGACCGGAGAGTGCTGCTTCATAAAACAGTATTCATTCTTATTCTGTTTCTAATACTAACTTGAGGTCGGGAGCTACTTCTCTTTTCAATATCTTAAAATGCTCGTCTTGTGTTACTAATGTAAGGCTTCTATTATAGGCTTGAGCTGCTATGATGAGATCTATTGCTGGTATGGGACTACCTTTTTTACGTAGTAAGGTTTGCCACTTAATTGCAAGATGATAATCCCTTTTCTCAGGGTATAGTATTTTTGAAGCATAGCTGAGAGTTGAAGGATACTCTATTATTGTGAGTATCGAGACATAGCCCCGTATTCTTTGTTTATTCTTTGCTATGAGCCTTATTGCTATGCTTGTGTCATAGAGAGTCTCTTCCATTCCCCTTCACCAATATCGCGAAAGTATTTTATCTCCTCCTCATAGCTCTTAGGCTCTAGGTCTTTAGGGTTAATGCCTTGAGCTATAAGCTCATCTAACAATTCACGTGCATCAACTATTGTTCTCACTTCCTCGAGCTTTTTGAGGTATTCTTCAATACTTCTTCTAATAACTTCGCTCCAATTAATTTCCCTATGCTTTTTCATTTTCTCAGCCAACTTGCGTGGAATACGTATTGTGAATGTGACAGACATATACTAACACCGACAAACATACGTGATATTGCTTTATAAGATTTATTCTCATGTTAGTTCAACGAATTCGCCTTTGCCTATGTATACTTTGTAGGTAATCTGCTGATTGAGGAGATTGCTCGTGATGTTACACTGCATGAATCCTTCAGTTTTCTAAATTAATTCATTCACCTTCTCAAGCTTTTAAAGTCTATTATGCTAATGTGCAGAGGGCATGTAACTTCTAATGGAAAATATAAATTACTGATCTGTATAAGAATGTTTCACTCATTCTTTGATAATGGTGTTTTGAAAGCTATTGTAAGAATGCTCATTTACCTACTCATATGGATACTTAAATTTCGAGATATTGCCAACCTAGTGCTATAAAGACTAGTATTAGTATCGTAAATATGGACTTTAATAATACGGGCATTAATGGATTTTTGCGAATATGAGTGTTATTAAACCTATAACCACAGTAGTTACTGCAAGTACTGCGCCTATTTCCTTCAAATTCCACAACAACCCTCCGCTAAGCAATTGTAGATTTCCAAGAAATATGGTGATGAAGCCGATCACACTAATGAATGTTAGACGGTAAAGGCATGATGATGTACTGGCATTCCTATCTCTATTCCGAACAATATTAGGAAAACCCGCCAACCATATTTATTATCCCGGGGATAATGAGAAGAATCGCAGCTACTGCTATTGTACCAGGCTTCCTACTTAGAGCAACTTGACTCTCCATAGCTAGGCACCAACTAATACAAGTATAGAATCTCTCAAAATTAATATTACTTTGAGAATACTAAACATTTCGAAAACAGATGTTCCCACTGAACAAAATTGAATTGCTAAGTGTACAATTAATTTTTAATGGGCTTCCTACGCTTCCCCCTTTATTTTTCGCTGAGATGAGTATTAAATAGAAAATCGCTTGCTAGTACTCCATGGACTTATTACTCTGTGCTCCTCCCCTCTATGCTCTAGAATTTCCACAAGTTTTCTATCAATAGTTAATACTTTCGTTTTATGTCTTTCCGCTATAGCTAGAAATAATGAATCATAAATTGTTGTTCCGAGCTTTATAGAGAGTTCTATTGCCCTCTGAAGATAGTCCATATCTCTATGAACTATACATATATTGCTTATGAACTCATGTAATAATTTAAGGTTCTTTAATACAATGTCGCCTGGTTGTTTAAATATAATTATTCTTTTCCAAGCTGCATTACTAGTCTCCAAAAATACTAGCTCCGGTACATGAAGCTCACTATACTCTCTAATTGTCTCTTCAGACCACTCGCTGTATTCTTCGGGAAAGAATAATGCGAATAGAACAGAACTATCGACAATAATACTTTTAGTGTTCACGTTCTCTATCCTCACGAATCAATTCGTCAACACGTAAAGGCACTCTATCCAATTGCTTGCGTACCTCCTTAGCGACTCTAAGATAATCGTTCATCAATATCTCTCTAACCCTCCTATTGAGGAACACCTTAACTTCTTCGGCCCAGTCAACACCTTTACACTCATCCATTAACTTCTTAAGCTTCTTAGGAATCCGCACACTAAAGACCACGCTCATAGTATACAACCTCCGTAGTCAGATAAGGTATACTATGAGAGTTATAAATTTTACTAAACTAAAGAGAGGTTGGAAAGCTTAAGCTAGGATAAAAGTGATGAAACATGAATGAGAGTTGTGTAGCTAAGAACTAATTTGCTTTATAATAACAATAGTTTTGCCAAGTATGCCTAAAGACATGACTTAACGTGAATATAATTAACTAGAGGTTATAGAATGCAAAATAGAGCAATTTGATATTAAATCTTAGTTGTTCAGAAGTTTATAAGGATAGTTCAGCACTCAAGACAACAATCATGAACAACGTAGCGAGGGAATAATTAAGGTCTATCGCCAGGGATTTGCTCTCTTTAAAAATAAGGTATATAAAAAGATTGAGCGGGACTCAGTGTTTTCCAAAGAGGAGTACGATAGGAGAAGAGCGGTTGGCATCTCAGAGAGGATCATCTATAGGTTCTTAGAGAAAGCAAAAACAGAGCTTGGGTAAACTAACTACCAGTTAATTTGGCTCTTCGTTAAGGAGCTTCAAGCTGAAGGCCCAGCCCTAGAGGGCTTTGAGGTATGGCTAGATAGCCGAAGTCCTTATCCATCGTAACGATTACCTTGTTATGGGCTTTAGCGACCTCAATAATTTCAACATCCTCAGCGCTCCTATATCCCAACATGATGCTCCGTACATCAAAACTCTTCTCCTAAGCTCCTCGTACACTTTTATGCCTATATTCTCATCTAGAAGGAGTCCGAGTCTCCGAGGCAATGAGTATCTCCTCACGCCCTAGGATCTTAGCCGCATACAATAGTGCTGCCCTCACATCCTCGATGGTTATCTTGTAATCCTCTGCAATCTCTTCAGGCTTCATTCCTGCAGCTAGAAGTTCTAGTATTAGGTCTACGGTTATCCTAGTACCACGAATTACAGGCTTACCAGCCATTACTCGTGGATTGATAGTGATCCTATTAAGGAGCTCCTCCAAGCGTAACTCACCTACTCTTGATAATATGCTAAGTTAGATAACTATACTCTTTATCGTCTAGAAAGCTTTATCTCGTACCTGGCATGTAAAAGGTGATATATTGTCCTTCCTCGCATCAAACTTCTGGAGGTGACTCGGTTGAAAGTAAAATAGTTGGTGGTAAGTCTCAAAAGATTAAGGTTAATGGCTTCCTACTAGCATTCTTAGAGACTGTTGGTAACTGTTGTAGGAATGCCATGATAATAGATCTGTTAAAAGTATTATACATAGCTTATGAATCTATAAGATTCAACGAACTGCTTGATAAATTCTACATGCTAGAAGCTGAGATCTGTAGCAAGGTCACTCCAGCTCTAAGAGACTTCTCCTGAAAAGTAATTTCAGATACATATAGAAGTCTCTACGCCAATTAATGATTTCGCTCTCAATCTCATTAGCTCTACTTAAAGTCCAATTTAATCACACTCAAATAGCTCACCAATATCAAATCTAGTCTCGAAGAAACATATAGCTTTCATGAAAATAGGAGAGCGGTCAAGATAACCGAAAGCTTCTCATCTTCAAGGAAGATAATTACCATACATTTAAATGTTCACCTCATCATCAAATTGGAGTCACACCTCAATAATAGCTTTGAGTTTATTTGCGGCTTAACGTAAGACAATGTAATGATAATACTGCTAGATAGAGATCCACCAGTCTAAAGGTTATGACTTCGAGCTTGGAAGGCCTGAAATATATACTAATGTCTCAGTCTCTGATGAAAACTGAAACATCGTCCCAAAACTTAACATTAAAATTGACCATCAACCAAGAATTTTGAAAAATATTTTAATATGGTTTTTCACGTTGAATTATATGAGAAATAGGTAAAGGGGGAATCCGTAATTAAGAAGGTGTTTGTTTCTATTCTTCTATTTATGCTTATAGCTCTTTCTTTTATCGGTGTTACTTACAGCAAGGATGAACGCTTGTTTCCTGAGGTCCCAGTTGTGGATTTAGTCATTATGACGCCCATGTGGCCTACGGTGGCGGCTGGACCCGAATCGCTTTGTCTGGATAATACGAAGCCAAGCGAGGTTGCATGTGATGGTAAGTGGCTCTACGTGGCTGACACGAACAATAATAGGGTGCTAATCTTCGATGAGGAAAACATGACTCTTGTAAAGGTTTTAATTCAGAAGGATGCATACTCAAGAATTCCTGAGAGTGAGGAGGACCTTGGGAATCCTTCAATAATAGATGCAGATGGAAAACTTCTGTTCGTAGCTAAACAGCAATCACGCAGAATCAGAGTGTACAATCTAACAAACTTTGAAGAAATACTTCTTGAAGTCCCATACGACGTTATGTACTTCGAAACCGACGGAGAACATCTCTATGTATGCACTAGGATAGGATCCTTCGTAATTATGAACGTTTCCAATCTAATCAGCAAGGGAATTACAAGTGCAGATGAAGTTGAAAAACATATGATTCCCCTCCCTGTCGGCGGCGAGCCGCGTGCAATAGACGACAAATACGTATACGTAATGGGTGGCGAATGCGTATTAGTTTACGATAAAAACAAGCTGATTAATGTGGCTTTGAACATCACTGCCAAAGATGAAAATGGAGGATTTAAAGAAAATACCGAGCACAAGGAAGATATCAAAGAGAAAGAGAAGAAGCCTATAAAGAAGCCTCCGATCATGCCCGATTACATTATAGGCTACTACGACCTGAACCGCACATCTAGAGTTGAAGATCTAGCTGGAAGAATCGAAGGGGGATATGATCTTGCTGCCAATGGAAAATACATATTCGTACATCCCTCAAGGTTCTATGCGGAGCGAATTCTGGTCTTTGAGAGGGACAAGCTTAAAAACGGAATGCTGGCCTCATATGTCATTGGTAAAGAGTCTTTTACGGATCTTAGGCCAGGAGTCTTCCCATCATGGAGCTACTTAACTGCGCCTAGAGGGTTTGATGCTGATGATAAATATCTCTTCGTGGCAGAAAAGGGCTTCTTTGCCCCATCAATATTCCGATTCAATCTCTCTCAGATCCAGAGTGGAATGAAAGCTGATCGTGTAATAGGTGTGTTTTGGCATAGAAACCCAAAGTATGATTTTGATATTTACGATGGCAAAATGTTCGTTGCGGGGGAGATCTACGCTGGCATCTTTAATCAAATTCCATCTGAGAACTACGCTTTCCCTGATATTATTCTCCCGGTGGAGGCCAATGGAATAAGCTATGATGGCCAACACCTATGCATAATATCGCACGGTGGGAAGATAAGCATATATAATGAGCTACCTACAGAGTCCCGCGAGCCGGACATAGTCATTAATATTCCGGGCATTTGTGGAGGCGGAGCCGCTTCGGGCATTGCATGTCGAAATGGAAAACTGGTTGCAACCAATTCCTTCTTTGACCAAAGCAAGATTTTAATTTGGAAGACATTCCCAACAAGAGATAATCAGCCTCCAGATGTAATCTTGACAGAGTTTAATGGTATGAGAATAGAAGAACCCTTCAACGTCTTCATCTACGACAATATTCTCTTCGTCACCCTACACATGGGTAAGACTCTAATCTACAAGAACTTAGATGCAATAACCGAAAATACCGAGCCCGACGTAGTTCTCGAGGGTGGAGGCCATGATGTTTTCTATGATGGAAAATACCTGTTTATATCATGCGGGGGCAGAATAGAGATATATCATGGTCTTCCGGATTCCCCGCGAGAACCAGATGAGATAATAAGTGAAGTCAACGTCGGTGGATATCGTATGCACCTCGACCCATGGGGAATATACTATGATGGAGAGCACCTATGGGTATATACCGGCTGCTCAGAACACTACTCGTACATCATACGAATCTCCAGGACCAGAAGAGAGCCCGTATACCCCGAGAAGCCTATGAGAGATGACTTTAAAGCATACATTGAAAAAGCCCCTAGAATAATGGCCAGTATTTTGGATTTCTCAGAGAGAATACTAAAAGGAGAAGATAAGGAGATTATAGCAGCGGAGCTTAACGAGTTCATGCAGCAGGAGAATATTCCCTCCTACATTCAGCCCCTCCTACCGATAGTTCTATTCCAAACTTTCAGGGAAAGTACTCCCGAAACTCCAGGTCCACCTCCACCTGAAACTCATCCTCCACCTGAACCTCCCCCACCACTTGAAAAAGGAGTTATACATGTTAAGTCCCCGAAGGAAATCCCGAAAATCCATGTTGAGAAGAACTTTACATTAAACATCGGAGAAGCCGGGCCAGACACGCCTATAA
>Ga0190367_1000472_pt1 | contig 29346 bp, 28 predicted proteins | sample 4872181011_MG_FD_171838 | JGI IMG/M metagenome (GOLD analysis project Ga0190367, IMG submission 171838) | Hydrothermal vent microbial mat bacterial communities from Southern Trench, Guaymas Basin, Mexico - 4872-18-10-11_MG | ecosystem: Environmental > Aquatic > Marine > Hydrothermal vents >...
GAATAACGTATCATATCGTCTGGATACCAAAGTACAGAAGGAAGATTCTAAGGGGCCGCATCGCAGAGACACTGCGAGAAGCGATAGGGGATAAGACCAAGAGAGCTCGGCGTTGGGACAATAGCTCTAGCAGTAATGCCAGACCACATACACCTCATAGTCTCAGCACCACCAAGCATATCGCCAAGTGAACTGGTTAGGCATCTCAAGGGCTATACAGCGAGAAGACTGGGTGAGGAGTACCCTTGGCTTAGGAAGGGAGGGCACATCTGGGCCAGAGGCTATTGGGTCTCAACGCTTGGAGATGTCTCCATCGGGGAGGCACTGAACTATGTTCTGTCTCAAAAGAAACCGAAAGCTTTAAATAGGCGATAGCGTATTTCCCTATTCTTGGTGGGGCCGCCTTGAAGGTGAAGTTTCAGAGAACAATCGTGGTAGAGCTTAGACCAGACGAGAAAACGGAGAGACTGCTTAGGGAATGGGCGGAAAACTGTGCTGTTCTCTGGAACACAATAAACTATAAGAGGCGGCAGCAGTTTTTCCGTGGAGAAAAGGTGGATCTCGGTGAAGACCGCCTACTCTATGATCTCTTCAAGCCTTTGGTTGGGTCAGCTACGGCTCAGCAGATTATGAGGAAGAATTCTGAAGCTTGGAAGAGCTTCTTCGCCCTAAAAAAGAAGGAGGCGAAGAGGAAGCTCCCTCTAGAAGTAAAGCGTGTGTCGCCTCCCGGCTACTGGAAGGATAGGACGACTGGAAGAAAGAGGCTCATAATCGTTATACGTCGAGACCTATACACGTTTTCTCAGAGCGGTAAGATCAGAATTAAGGCGGCCCCGAAGAAGCTGAAGGAGAAGTATGGTGTTCGCGGCCCCCTGATTGTTCGCTGGGTCGGTAGGCCTCGCTGGTGGGGCCGATTCGGCCGCATGGAAATAATATATGACTGGGTCTCCAAGAAGTGGTACGCCCATATAAGCGTTGAGGTGGAGATTAATGTTCGGTCTCCACCTCATCAGCCAAACGACTTCACGAGTGTCGATTTGGGCGTTAAGATCCCCGCGGCCGTTTTCTACGGTCCCATCGGCGAGTTTGAGGTCTATAAGGGTGGCCGCATCTTGGCGGAGTGGTTCTACTGGATGAAGAGGATCGCTGAGTATCAGTCCAAGTTGAATAAGTCTGGGGTGAAGAACTCTAGGATGCTTAGGCGTCTCTATCGAAAGTTGTGGCGTAGGATAAACCACGCCTTTAGAGCAATGATAAAGCGAATTGTCGGAAAGTCGTATAGGCTGGGCGTTAGGACAATCTATGTTGGGTATCCCAAGCACATCAGACTCTCGGCTAATGGCGGGAGAAAGGCGAATGGTATGGTTCACAATCTCTGGAGCTTCAAGAAGCTAATACGCTGGTTTGAGGAGAAGGCGGCTGAATACGGCATGAAAGTTGTAGTTGTGGAGGAGGGGCGCACGTCGAAGACCTGCCCGGTGTGTGAGTATAGTAGTCGAGAGAATAGGCCGTACAGGGGGCTGTTTGTTTGTAGGAATTGTGGTTTCGTGGCTCATGCGGATTGTGTGGCCGCCCTCAATATCGCGCGTAAGAGAGTGCCGATACGGGTGAATCCCGCGTTTCTGCGGGATAGCCCTAACGAGCCGATGACCCGGCCCAGGCCACTCTACTGGGATTTTTCCCAGTGGAGGATGGCCGAACCTCCCCGCGGGGGAATCTTAGGATTCCCCGCACTTTAGTGCGGGGAGGAGGTCAATCTCTGTTCCAGAATTCTTCTTATCTTCAGGATATCCCGTTGATAATGCTTTGCTACTAATATCCATGATGCTCCCGAAAGGATCCATATAGACATCGTGATTATTATTGGTATTCTAAGTGAACCAAATATATCTGAGAGCGCTCCTACTATTGATACTCCTATAGATTTAGACAAGAGCTCCCCGATGTTTATTGCCGATAATACTGTTGCTTTGTCTTCAGGTAGATTTACATCAGATAAAACGCTATTTCTAATAGCGCCTACCGGAGAATTGAAAAACATCGCTATGAAGAATATTATGAACAACACAAATATTTGTGGGTTCGTGTAAAGTATATGGATCATCGCGAAGAAAGCATCAATAGGATCATCAGTATATATGTTGAGTTTCATAGGCACCGCGAAGAAAATCATGAATAGCACACCCTCCACCATCGAGCAGAAAGCGGCGACTAGTGGGCGGTAAGTAGGATTTCTACGGTAAAGTTTATCCGTGATATGCGATAACACAAGGCCTCCAAGGGCACCAACACTCATGAAACCCAGGAACACAGACGCCGCTATTTCAGACGCATTTGCTTCTCTGATGATATAGTGGACTGTCCAGGTGAATAGAACACCATTTGGTATCGTACCAAAGAATCCTTGCAAAGCCACATAAATATTACTCTTATTACTCAGTATGAGACCTATATCTTGTGGCCTAAATCTATATGGATAATAGTACTGATCGATTGGTGTGTCGATATCGGAAAACCCTCTTTGGGGCTCCCAGATAAGAAGACTTAGAGGCCCACCGAAAAATATTAGTATTAAGCCACCAACATATAGTGGGAGACGCCAACCATAGTAAGTTCCTAAGAAGAGAGCGAGACCAAACCCAAGAGCCAGACCTACCCCCCCAAGCATATACCACAACATAAATACTTTCGTTCTTATGTGCCTATCAAAGAGATCGGATATTAGGCTGAAACCAAGAGGAATTATTGCGCCGAGAGCCCCACCAGAGAAAACCCAGAAAATAATCAGTAATATTGGGTTTGGAGATACCGATGCGAGGACAATAAATATGCCCCCACCGACGAGGCTCGCTGATAGCAAAGCCTTGCGTCTCATACCCTTAGCATCGGACGCATATGACCAGAGGAGAGCAGCAAAACCGTTCATAAGAAGAAAACCGCCCATAAGAAGACCTAGGTATGTATCGCTAACACCGAGATCATACTTTATTAGGTTGTAATTTGGGATGAGAAGGTATGAGGCCATATTCTCCAAGATATACAACATAACTATCTGCGAAAAACCAAGCCACCTCAGCCTATCAGGAACACCCAACATCTACGAACTCCTCACAAACAAAATATCCCAGGCATCAGCAAACATGCTTTGAATCCAGCCAAATACATCCACAAAAAATACCAATAAAAATACCAGAATTTATCTAGGAAAATTGGTAGAATCAACTATTTCTATGCACATAAAAGATGATACGATCCCTATGAAACAGAGTCTTATTCTGTTCCTTTCTTAATCTTATTCGTCTCTTTAATGAATTCTTCTGCACGGTAATAAAGCAGCTTCATTATGTCCCTAAATGATACTGTCCCTATAGGCATTCCACTCTTCTCATCCACCACTGGGATCTCCAATAGTTTGTTTCTAGACATCTTATGTAATGCTGTTAACAAGCCATTCCTAGGATACACATAAGTAAAGATGCATCGTGTTATCTCCCCAACTCTTCTTCTGCAGAGCTCATCTGAATTCACAGCCATCAGATCTTCCACCCTCACAATCCCCACATATCTCCCATCCTCATCAATTACTGGTAATGCTAATCTCTTCGTTTCCTTAAAAACCTCCTTCAACTTGTCTAAGGTCATGTTACTATCCACCTTCCTGATATTCGGAACAGCCACCGTCGAAACCTCTAGATGCGAAAGAAACTCAAACATGAACTCCCCCTCATGCAGGGGCGAGTGTATCTTCTTGTTGAGCTGTTTTTCATATATGGATATATCCCCAGAAACCATATAGGCTACAACAGACGCCAAGAATGCAGGGGCAAGGAGATTGTAGTCCCAAGTCATCTCAGCAATCATAATTATCGATGCTAAAGGAACCTTAGCAGCAGCTGCAAAGAAACACCCCATACCAACAATGATAAACATATGGGGATCTGTGACGATGTCTGGGAATAACTCACATAATATCATGCCTACAGCTCCTCCCAAGAAACCACCCATCACAACACTTGGAGCGAACACTCCTCCAGAACCGCCACTCCCTATGGAAAAGGAGGTTGCTATCATCTTTGCAAAGAAGAATAATAGTAGCAGAGCTATGCTTATCTCAACCCCGGTATGAAACATTTGTTGTATCCAGCCATAGCCTGTCCCTAGCACTTGAGGAGCAAAGAAACCGATAATACCGACTATAAGACCACCAATAGCAGGCTTCAGAAAGTTAGGTATTCTCCATCTCTTAAATATATCCCTGATGAAGTAAAATGTTCTAACATATAGTCTTGCTAGGAGCCCAGCTATAAGACCAAGAGCCGCAAAGAATGGGAGCTGCATTGGCTGGAATGTATATTGTGGAATACCAAAAATCGGTCTCCAACCTATGAGCAATGAAAATATAATGTATGCAACGAATGTTGAGATAACACAAGGAATCAGCGCTTCACTCTCATAATCTCTCCGATACAACACCTCAATACCAAATATAGAGCCGCCAAGAGGAGCCCTAAAAATACTGCCTATCCCAGCAGCCATCCCCGCAACAATCAGGATCTCCCTATCCCTCTCCGAGAACCCAAGCCTGTGTGATATGTTTGACGCAAACCCTGCTCCAATCTGCGCGATGGGCCCCTCCCTTCCCGCCGATCCCCCAGATCCAATAAGAACTGCTGAAGCTAGAGTCTTTATTATCGGTACTCTCCCCCTTATAAGCCCTCTCTTCTTATGGAAAGCCTCTATAACTGCGTCTGTTCCATGTCCCTCGGCTTCTGGTGCAAAGAAGTATACTAAGACGCCACTAATAATACCACCTAGAGAGGGAACTATAAGAATTAGATACCTGAGATCTAGATCATCAAAATCAAATAGGTCTATCTCCACATACTCACCTGCTGGAACAGGAAAGTCTATTCCTGTTGGATCGAGAAATATTTCTGTGAACACCTCTAACAAAATATAGAACATAACCGCGCCAAGTCCAGATATTATTCCCACGATGATAGCCGCGAAGAGGAGACTGTAAGGCAACTTAGATGATTGCTCATCACCCATCCCGATTAGGCTCTTATCTTTTTGCACCTATGGTCACTTCTAATATGCTTGTTGACCAAACCCTAGGTTCGCTTGGATATATCTATCTTCACCTAATATATTATCAGAAAAAACATCGTTTAAAATATAAGACTACGATGACTAATCCTACCTATAGGAGCCTATTATAAAAAAATTACGCCTACGAATACCCATAGTGTCCTGTCCTGCTAAGAACAAGGTTTAAATATTATTGAAGCAGTAATGAACCTTCTGAAAGTTCTTTCTGAAGACTGTTACCTCCCGCCTTACATTCTCTCTCCTATTCAGTATTCTATCGAAGAATTCAGCTAATGTGACCATATGCTCCTCCTTCATGCCATATCGTGTCATTTCCTGTACACCAATGCGTATCCCACTTGGGTTTTCGGTAGCATCTTTCGGTGTGTCCCAGGGCAATGCTACCTTGGTAACAATTATGTTGTTATCCTCGAGAATCTCGGCTACTTTGGCTCCTCCTCCATAATCCCTAACATCTACTAGTATTTGGTGGGTCTCTGTGAATCCCCTATCAGCGCACAGAACTTTGAGCCCCCTATCATACAGCTCCTCTGCAAGCTTCTTTGCATTCTTGATGATCTGCGTAGCATATTCTTCGCCATAGGCATTCATCTCTAGTGCCGTGACTACGAGTGCTGGTAGTCTATGTATGTGATGATTATACACTAATCCGGGAAAAGTAGTATAATATATCTTCTCCCATAGTTTATCTGGGAAATCCTTCTTCGCAACTATCATCCCTCCTTGCGGCCCTGGAAAAGTCTTGTGTGTTGATGTCGTGATTATATCTGCTCCATCCTCAAAAGGTTCCTGGAATTTCCCAGCATAGATTAATCCAAATACATGTGCAACATCGTATAGAATCGGTATGTCCCAACCAATCTCCTCTCTGAGCTCCTTGATAGGTTCTGGAAAAAGAACTAATGATCGCCCAAGAATTATAACTTTTGGATTTTTCTCTCTGATAAGTCTGGCTGTTGCATCAACATCTATTGTTAAATCCTCATTGTTAACCGCTACTTTTTCTTCCAAACGCAGGACTCCAACAACACCAAATTTTGTGTGAGACACATGGGCCCCAGAGGTCAATCCCACAGAGATTATGGTGTCTCCTGGTGATGTTAATGCTGCTAGGACGATGAGATTTGCTTGTCCCCCACTTAGAGGTCTAGGCTCAACCTTATCTGTGTTAAATCGTTCCCCAAAAATTCTCTTAACAAATCCTTCGATCTCCATACAGTACTTTGTACCTTGATAATGACTTTTCTCGAAATGCTCGTTGTATCTATGCATGAAGTCAGATACATAGAGTTTCTTCGCCAAGGGCGACATAACATTTTCTGATGCGACAAGGTTAATGCATTCCTTTCCCCGCCAAACGTTATGCTTATTTACCAAATCAACAATATACTCTATGGTAACCATATAGCCCCCAAAAAGAACAATTGAAAGTAAGGTTTATAACTAAGGATAATACTAGGAGAATTCCTCGTCTTCGTCCTCATCCTCAAACAAGCTTCTTAGAAGCTTTTCGGCGAATCTTCTTCCCTCACTCATCATGTATATCTGTGTCTGAATGACTTGGCTCCACATTCTCATAACAGCTTCTGCCTCCTCCTCGCTGAAAACCTCTGGGTTTAGCTCAATGGTATGTTTATACATCAATTTATCGTCCATATATACGGCTATCTCCATACGATGAGAATCCCTTTTCACAATATCTACCCTCATGCCTTCCTCCAAAACCAAGACCCCACCTTAATTCCCAGGATACACATCAGAAGATAAGATAAATTATTATTATAAAGCTAATTTTTATTTTCCCAAAAATACTACGAGCTCCACTTAACTATTTTTTTAACAGACCCATAAAATCATATTCCAGGACTATATACCAATAAATCTACCAAAACTCTGGTTCGCTACTCCGACACGGCTTCATATAATCTCCTAGTGCTCAGATACCTTCGGCAGGATCGAGAATCACTATCCCAAGCTCAGATATGGCTCTATCATTAAGAAGAACAACATCAGCGTTCTTATTTACTATAGCATTGCCTTCTATCTTCTTTCCTTTGCCTGTGAGCTCCATATGAATACAGTCTAGGACAAGATATAGTTCAACTGGGCCACCAGCTGTGTCGTAGATCTCTCCATGACCGTATTTCTCCAGAATTTTATGATCGATACATAACTCATGAGCTAACCGATATGGTAACCTAGCAATATGTTTGCTTGGTGTTCCTGGGTAGGGATGGCCAAATCCACTATTAAGAATAGCACTAGTCTCTATGCTTTTTTTCACAATATTTAGAACGCAACTTTATTTTTATCCAAACGACTATCAGACGCCACCGAAGCTTTTGCTTTTTTAGGAATCATATATCCTATCATTATCTTCTTTCTTTTCTTCTTAGGAGCAATTTTGAGGAGCTGACTAATCATTCTTTTTCATTCTTGTCCCCTAATGAATATCATATATCTGGTTAAGAAGATATAAAATAGCACTTATAACTTCTAGCCAGATATATTTCTTATAGGGATTCCATGTCCCTAAGATTCAATCCCCAGCACATTCTACAATTCGGCGAAGATGCATAATTCCTAATCTTCCTCGCATTCAATAATCAAGATAATAGGGTATCTCAACAAAGAAGCAAGAATATAAGTAGGGATGGAAATATTAGACATAGACTCCATATGGCTTAGGTATCCAAAAATGAGCATTCCAGAAAGAGGGGAAGACAAAAGCCGAGAAAGTATAAAAGTTGGAAAGATCACTCTATTAGTTTCCTGAGGTTTTCTATTAGTTCCTTCCGCGCAGCATCCACCGTATCACTTTTAATCTGTATGGGGACTATGAACCAACCATCCAGATAATTCTTGATTTTTTTATCAACTTCTCTAAGACATAGAGCATCCAATCTCTTCGAGATTAAGCTTCTCAGAATTTCATCCTCTTCTTTTAGATCCGATAACTCAACTCTCTCGGTTCCTATAACCTCTAATTTATTTAGATCGACTCTGACAACAACGCATTTTCCAGTGAGCTTACTGCTAACCTTACTATCCTCCGCAGGTATCCCGACAAGCACTTGTGTATCCTTAGTTGTGCTTAAGTATGCGTGGATCCCAACCAGATTACCAATCATATCTACTATTGGCACTCTTATCGAATCACCCAACACTTCTAGTCGATCCCTAATAAGTTCTGATACCATTACTCCAAACTCAGCAAAAGCTAGTGGGCCAAGAGAATATACCTTTATCTCCGGCACGTCCTTTATCGCTGGTATACTAAGCAACCATTTTCTTATTGTCTCCTCCACAGTTTTCGCGATCTCCTCACGTCTCAGATACATCCTTATGTTCCTTATCTTCCCAGGAATAGGCATAAAGGCTATTAGCAGTGTTAGAAATCCCATATATGGGTCAAGTGAGGTCACCCCAAAGAACGCTATTGCTGGGCCAATCATGGCGAATGCCGACACATAAACAACATTTATGTAGTCCTCACCAAGGAACCTTCCAACCCTCCAGTATAGCTCTGGGGTTATCTTCTCCACAATTTGATTTGCAAAATATCCTAGGATTAACAGTATTAGTAGTCCCAATGCGGCATACCCAGGCTCAACAATCTCAGCAACGAATTTTCCTGCAAGCAGGTAGTATATCTCGAACACCAATATTCCCACAGACACAGCGACAAGGATAATAAGCAACACTATGTATGGAAGCGAATTTCTCCGCAGTTTCTCAGAACAGACGAACAGCGCAGTAAGCGTATTTGTGTACGTTATCAAAGACACCGCAATAATAGCAACAACGTTTGGTGTTCTAGTGAATAGGTATAGCAGTGTCGAGAAAATGAATAGTACTGAGCTGAATATGAGCGCTATACCAAGCATCTTCTTAGGGAAGACATCAAATATTCTTTTCTCCATCCCTCTCACCTATATAACCAACATGCAACATGCCTATTCTTATCTATCTCCATAAGGTCTGGCTCCTTGGTCCTGCATATAGGCATAGCGTATGGACATCTAGGATAGAATCTACATCCCCTAGGAAGATGTATCGGTGATGGAGGCTCACCCTTCACAATCATCTTTTTCTTCGACCTTGTGACGCGAGGATTGGGAATCGGTATCGCCGAGAATAACGCCCTTGTATATGGGTGAAGCTGCTCTTTGAACAGCTCATCGGAATCTCCTATCTCTACGATCCTACCAACATACATAACTCCTATTCTCTGGCTCATAAATTTGACTACAGCAAGGTCGTGAGAGATAAACATCCCCGTCAAATTAAATTCTTTTTGCAGTTGCTTTATCATATTAAGTATGCTTGCTTGAACGCTCACATCTAAAGCACTTGTAGGCTCATCAAACACGATGAACTCGGGATTCATAGCCAGAGCCCTAGCAATAGCTATTCTCTGCTTCTGCCCACCAGAGAACTCATGTGGATACCTATACAGATGATATTCTTCTAACCCAACCTTCCTAAGCAAAGAAACTACGAACTCCTCTGGATCGCCTACATCAATCCCATGGTAGCGTGGCCCCTCAATAATAATATCAAATATTGTTTGTCTCGGGTCAAGGGAGGAGTATGGATCTTGAAATACTATCTGCGCTCTTCTCCTGAACTCCTTTAGCTTCTCCTTGTCATACTCAAGAATATTTTCCCCACGATAGTATATTTCACCAGCAGTAGGCGGTATAAGCAGGAGTATTGTTCTTCCGAGTGTTGTTTTTCCACATCCAGATTCCCCGACGACACCGAACATCTCTCCCTCGTATATGTCGAATGATACTCCATCAACAGCTTTAACATAATCCTTAGCAAATAGGAAGCGTCTAACAGGAAAATACTTCTTCAAATTCCTAACAGATATCAAAGGCTTACTCATGTCCACCACCCGCATATAACCAACACTCAACAAAATGCCCTTTAGAAACCTCCACACGTGGAGGGACTTCCCTCTTACAGATATCCATGGCTTTAGAACATCTCGGCCAGAATCTACATCCCTTTGGAGGATTTATTAGGTCTGGAACTGTTCCAGGGATGGGGTAAAGCTCCTTTATCTCTTTAGTTGGGTCAGGGACACATCTTATAAGGCCCTGTGTGTATGGATGCAGCGGTTCCTCAAATAGTGTGTATACATTCGCTATCTCAGCTATCCTACCTGCGTACATAACGGCAACTCTATCAGCCATCTCAGCGATGAGACCCATATTGTGGGTTATAAGCATTATGGATGTCCGCCTCAAATTCTTCAGCTGATGTAGCAGGTCTATTATCTGAGCTTGTATCGTGACATCAACATTAGTCGTTGGTTCATCAGCAATAAGGAGTTTTGGCTCATTAACAATCGAAGTACCAATAACAACTCTCTGCTTCATCCCTCCAGACAACTCATGAGGATAATTCTTTACACGTGCCTCCGGATCTGGTATAAGAACACTTCTTAGCGCGTCTATCGCTTTAAGCCATGCTTCCTTCCAACTAACTCTGTTATGTGCAATTATTGTTTCCGCCACCTGATACCCAGCAGTGTATAGTGGGTCTAGTGCGCTTGATGGGTCCTGAAATATATATGATATCAGACTTCCCCGAATTTTCCTTAGTTCGCTATCTGGTAATTTTAGTAGGTCAACCCATTCCGAATTTATCCTGAATAGAACTCTCCCACCCTCAATCCTTCCTGGATCTGGTATTAGTCTTGTTAGAGCTCTACTTGTCACTGTTTTTCCACATCCAGTCTCGCCGATAAGTCCAAAGACCTCCCCGGAGTATACCTCAAATGATACTCCTTCAACAGCTTTTACCACACCTGCATACGTATAGAAATATACTCTTAGATCCTCAACCCTGAGTATCGGCTCACTCATCCGACTCCCCTCCTCTTACCTATCTCCTCAGAGATCATACTGAGGATAACCCCAGCTAGGACTATTAATCCACCTGGGAACAATGAGGGTAAGAATATTGATAGGGTCTTTATCGACCAGAGATACGATGCTATCCCTGCTATATGTCCAACATAGAATTTCCCTAAGGTCCTTATGGCGTTCAGACCCTTCCAGACAACGAATAATAGTAGTACTGGTGCTGAGAGTATAACCATTCCTGGAGCATCACCAAATACCGCTACTACTGTAACAAAGCCAGCAATAATAGTTATGTTTCCTAGTAGCCCAATGACATCGTGTATCATGATGGGCCTCTCCTTGATTCCGAACTCTATGCTTCTCCTAGTCTTAGGATCGAAAATATCTCTTAGACCATCACCAAGAAGATTCCATCCCAAACCGACAATGAATAGGAAAGCTCCTGGAATTATTATTAGCCACCACGCTGTCGGCCAATATGCCCTACCATCACTTATAAGCCTACCTATCTCTGGGAGAGGGGGCTGTGGTCCGAGTCCTAGGAATGATAGTGCCGCCTCGAGAATAATTATGGATCCAAGATCTATAGTTATCATAACAAGTAGTATTGATATTACGTTTGGTAGGATATGTTTGAACATTATGGTGGTGTCAGAGAGACCAAGGGCCCTTGCAGCTTCAACATACACTTTTTCACGCTCAGATAGAGCTACAGCCCTTATCATACGAGTATATCCAGGCCACCAAACAATGGCCATAGCTACGATTATTGCGACTGTTGTTGCTAAATATCCTCCGTGCTCCAGTCTTATCCCAAATAACCCTATCAAGAAATCTTTTAAAATTGGAACCTGAGTTAGCAGTATGTCTATTCTCGATGGTAGCGTTGCCGATAGAGCAATAGCCAACACCAAAGCTGGGAACGAATAGAATATGTCCACTATCCTCATTATGACCTCATCGACTTTCCCTCCATAGTACGCCGATACGAGCCCAAGGATTATTCCTAGAGGAACACCAAGGACTATTACTAGTATTCCAATGATAAGAGAGATACGTGCTCCCCACAGAATCATTGAGAATAGATCTCGTCCATAGTAATCAGTACCAAATATGTGATATATGCCGTTTGAGTCGACCCATCCAGGAGGCATATTTTTGGGGTACCTATAAACATCCCAGTATGGTTCGGGCGCGACGAGAGGCCCAAATATCCCAATGAGCACGAATATGAGTACAAGTATAAGTCCTACCCATGCGAGGGGAGACCTATTAAATGCCCTCAGCATAAGTTTTAATTCGCTAATTCTTGACCTATTCCTATCCTTCCATCCAGGGGAAATAAGCTCTCTAAAAGTCGCATATCCATCGACAAGCTTATCTGTGAGTTTATCTAAGCGCTTGGCAATCTTTATCCAAAGTACTCCCACTTCTATTCCCCTCCCTAGAATCTTATCCTCGGGTCTATCATTGCATATAATATGTCCACAAGCAAGCTTGTAACGACTACAAATAAGCCTGTCATCAAAGTATATAGGATTATAGATGGAATATCAAGATTGTTTATAGCTATCATATATTTAAGTCCAATACCTGGAAGCTGAAAAACAGTCTCAGTTATTATTGCCCCTGAGAGAAGACCAGCAAACATAAACATCACTATTGTTACTACGGGTATTAGAGAGTTCTTTAGAGCATGTTTCCAGACCCGAAAGCTCGGCAGACCCCTAGCTTTGGCATATAATATGTAGTCGGCCGAAAGAACATCAAGCATTGTGTTTCTGACATACCTAGCTAAACCTCCAAAGGATATAAACGCAAGTATGAATGATGGTAGAATCAGTCTCGACACCATTGCACTCAATATGTTGTACTCACCAAGTATTAGGGCGTCTATGAGGAAGATACCAGTTATTAGTTGGGACGGCCTTGGAACACCAACAAGTGTTATCCAATGTAGGGTATCGTAGAAGATCCAGAGGAAGATATATGCTATCCAGAAGCTTGGAGTTGAGTATCCGATCAGCGCTAATACACGGACAGCATTATCAATAGCAGAATCCTTCTTCAGAGCTGCTATTATACCTAGCGGTATTCCAAGAGCTATTGTGAATATCATCGCCATAATAGCTATATTAGCAGTTATTATGAAGCCATTCGTCCACTCCTCTATAACATTATTGTGAGTAACTGGAGAATACATATTCCCCGATAGGATATGTCGCATAAAGTAATAGTACTGCACCCAGAAAGGTTCATCAAGATGGTACATCTCCCTTATACGCTCAACAACCTCTGGTCTCGCCCTCTCTCCACCAGCCCATGCCCTAGCAGGATTCGCTGGGGTGTAGAAAGCTATTGCAAATGTTAGGAGTGTTATTCCTATAATCGTCGGGATAAACGTTATGGCTCTCCTAACAAGATAGCGGCCCAAACCAGCCATATACATACACCATAATGGTATCGTAATGAAAAAAGCAAATATGCTTTATATACTAAATTATTAACATTCAATCAAAATAAATAGGACCCAGAAAACTATTTTCCTCGGCCTAATACGCTTGCAAGTCTGCGTAGACGTCTCCTAATAAGTAGACATGAAAGCGGGTAAAGAAGAACCGACAGAAAAACTGGTTTTATCAGTTCGATTATATAGACAATACTAGCGACAAAATAAAGTTGGTAGGCCACTTTGGAAACTTTGAAGAATCCAATTTGGTTATGGAATTCGAGCATTATGACTGAAATGATGAACGATATCGCTCCAAACGATAGCGTGTCTAGACCTATAAGGAAATCTAGGAGCATTAACCCTGAGTTGCCTTCCGTATCACTAAAACCTTCCAGTAATGTTCTTCCTAGTGCCTCAATATTTCTAGGTAGAAGAACAATTATAGCTATTGATGTCGCTACTGTTATCACTAAGAAAAACAAACGAAGTATGCTTAGCACTGTTTTTGAGATTCTCCACCTAAAAATACCAAGAATTCTCTCAGTATACATTAAAAAGAAGAAGAGAGTTGAAGCCAGAACTACCAAGCTAAGCACAAATAGTATGTTGAAAACAACAAAGCTAAATAGAACTTCTGAGGCAGTTTTATTCCCAAGGAGGAAGCCATCATAAGTATACTCAAAGTATATTTCGCCAGCAACGGGCAGGATCGCATAGACTAGATAGCCCGCTCCTAGAATAGATGACGACTTAGAAAGCTTCTCAAGACTTGCCTTCAAGAATTCTATCTTACTTTGCGTCTTAGTTCACCTAGAAGGGACTTAAAGAATTTATTATTTTCTGAGAGCCACTCCAATATCACGCTTCTCTCAAGCTTCCATGCAGGTTCATAAACATTATTGTTCCTCCCAAGCAGTATCGGGTACCAAACAATATTCCTACTAATAATTTCGATACCATCTCTAAGAATCCTATCATTTATTCCTAGACCCTTCTCTATCAGAAACTTTATGAAGCCAGCCACCGCGTACTCCGAAACATCAAAATTTCCTATCAAGTATCGGAATATAGGTTTGTCGCGGTCAAGAATCCTGCGTGAGGGAAGAAATATGGCTCTATACCTAGACCAATCAATGTTTAGATTCATCTTATCTAAGAACCCCCTTCTGTCCTTCTCAAGAAGCCTCTTCGCAGACACATAAGAACTCCTAATATCCCTAAACACATCATCTGGATTAGCCATATAATCAGAGATAGTATCAGAGACATCCTTTGCTTCCTCAATTCTCAGTAAATCCGTTTTCCTAGCAAGCAACACCGTAGCGAGAGGATCCTCAGTATGAGCACTAGTAAAGCAACTGAAGAGAATATCCCTCTGCTTATTGGCTCTATAAACAATCCTCAGATAGGGAAACCAAAAGATTTTCCCCATCTCATACGCAATATCATAATCCACTGTGGCAACAACATACATGGTTAGACCCCACAACAAAACAGCATTATAAGATACTATAAAACTTAAAGAAAACATACATAAAAATAGAGGACATAGAAAATATCTTGTTCTTAGAGTAGCAAAAAGAAAAAGAAATCGAAATAAAAGAGAGAAAAGTTTTTGTTTATTCCTTCTTTGTTCTAACGATTATTGGCAGGGTTGCTATTGGTACTGGTACTAGTGGTATTGACAGCGTTGCTGTGGTTGTTGTTTTGAATATACCGCTCTTCTCGATAAGCTCCTGAGCCTTGGTGATGTTGTAGGTATACTTAATTATGTTCTTCTCAGTGTATCCCAGCATACCCTTAGGGATAACACCATATAGTGGGACAGTCAGGTTGTTGTAGACCTCACTGTAGATTGTCTCGAATGGGACAGCCCATGTCAATGCTTGACGTACAAGTGTTATGTTGAATGGGAACTTATACGTATTCAGAACTATGAACGCAATGTCGTATGTGAGTAAGTTGGGATCAACCCTAATTATGATCTTGTAGTTTGTGTCTGGATACACAGTGTTGTTAACATCAGGTATGTTCTCCGCTGGGACATAGCAGAAGTCTACGCCTCCGGCCTTGTATAGTGATAGCCTTGGAGCAGTCTCATCATAGATCACATAGATGACATAGTCTATTGTTCCATAGTTGGGATTCTCCGTGTATAGTGTCGCATTCCAGTAGTATGGGTTCTTCTTCAAGATTATGTGCTGGTTCTCAACATAATCATATACATAGAATGGTCCAGTAGCTACTGGGTACTTGTGCAACAATCTGTGGGAGAACTCCTCCTCACCAAGGCTCTTGTTTATGTAGTTAGCCAGAGCTGCAATGTTCTTTCCGTATTGAATGTCTGCCAAAGCAGCCTCATAGTCCCAGCCCGCAGCATCGAATACATACTTCATGGGTACTACTGATAGGAATGCGTCAGACAAGATGGCTAGTATAGCTGGGTATGGCGTTGTTAGCTTGAGCTCTAAAACACCTGCTGTTGGGATACCCTCAGAGCCGAAGAACTCTAGTAGTTCTGATAAGTTGTGTACTGTCTTGGTGACACCTTTATACTCAGCTACTAGTGGTGTTGTTTGAAGTAAATTATCAAACTCAGTCTCATTCAGCACCTTAGATCCATTAATGTCGATATATGCATTGACCATCCAAGATGGATCTCCCTCAAGCCAACCAACTCTCCAAATGCTGAATAGTGCGTCGAGAGCTGATATGTTATAGAGCTCTGATGTTGTGGTACCAAATTCGTCCTGTATCTGCGATACCCACCTGTTATATGCTTTGACATCACCACGAATCACGAAGTAGTACGTCATGGCGTCCGATGTTGCAGCCCAAGCAATTGCTAGATCCTTATCAACATACTCTGCTTCCTCCTTCCAATATGTTACTATTTGGTCACCAATTAGCCAGAGAAGCTCCCAACCAAAGGTCTCATATGTAAAAGCTCCATCAAAGCTTTCAGGCCAACCAATTGTAGCAATACCAATGACAGACTCATTATTATAATATGGCATTGTAGGAGTTTCAGCAACGCCTCCTCCGAGATCTCCAATCTTAACATTAGGAGCATCAACATCCTCCCATAGTAGGTCAAATCTAACAGGCTTTACTGGGTGGTAGTACCAGCCGTGAACCCAAGTCCACTGGCCATGAACCATCATGAATTGTGCTAGCCATATGATCGGAACCTGGAAGTTTGTTATTTGCTGTACTGCTTGGTAGATAGCTTTTCTATGAATTGTGTTTAGATCTCTCACTCCAGCGACAATCAAAGCATCGAGAGTTGTGTTTCTATACATAGCTGGGTTTATGTGAATCCAGGGTACTGATTGCTCTATCGGGAGAGTTGCCTCCTCATCAACTTCGTACTGAACAACAAGTATCTTTTTACCAGCAGGAATATCTACTGTAGCACCAGTTCCCTTAGGACCTACCACAACATACCAATTATCCTCGACTTCAAATACTTTTGCGTCGGATAGGTAGTTTGCTACATCGCTTGCTGAGGCAACTTCATATGTTTTTAGTGTGCTAAACTGTGTTCCTCCATAAGCCATCGGCGAAGCATAGTTGTCTGGGTCGACATAGTCTGGTGCCCAGCCAATTATATATACATCGAATGCCTCTGGATCCATTATAGTATCTAGATATACTGGCCATTCTTGTGCTTGAACTACAACCTCGAATCCCAGTTTGCCCCATTCACTTGCAAGTATTGTTGCTATTCTCTCTCTTGCCGCGTTACCTGCGTTGTAGTAGATGTTGATTCTTGGCTTTTTCTTTCCTGGCGGCATTAGTAGGAAATATGCTGCAACAATACCTATTATTATTATGACAATTATTCCAACAACAATCAGTTTTCTGCTGGTTTCTGCTGCAGACATGCCTCACACCAAGAGAAGGTTTTGCTATTTGTATATGTAAAAAATGCTTTAAAAAGGAAATTGTAATTTATTTGCAAATGTTTATAAGTTTTAGTAGGAAAATACCATTTTTCCCAATTTTATCAAATTTTTTGCTGTTTGTTGTAGAGAATTTTGCTGTGGATATCTCCATTCGACGCTTTTCAAATGTTCTTTATCTTGCACTATTTGTAGATGTTTCCGTCTCGAATAAGCTTTTGTTTTAAGTCTTCAAATTTTTTGGGTATTAGTCCAGATTTCTGTGTTTCTTCTCTGAGAGTGAGTATCATCTCCGGAGTATTTATCTTCATGGGACATACTTCTCGACATTTTCCGCATAGCATACATGTGTATATGTAGGGGATTGCTTTCTCTATGCTGTCTATGAAGCTCATCCATATCGCGCCTATGCCTCCAAAATAGTAGTCTCCAAAATATCCGCAGACAACCTGGTATACTGGGCATTCGTATAGACATGCGCCACATCTCATGCATAGTAGTGCTTCCATGAATCTCTCATCCCTTAGCATTTTGCTTCTTCCGTTATCCAGGAATATTACGTGGACTTCCCGTGGGCCATGAGCACCTTCAACTCTTATTTTCTCTATGTCTCCTGTTTTGCTGACATCTGAGATTATAGATATGTAACTTGGGGCGAGAAAGCCTGCGTACTTTGCTAAGACATCAACATATAATGCTGCATCTATAAATGTTGGGACTATTTTTTCAATACCGACTACAACTATATGTATTGGCGGTGTATTGCTGACAAATCTTATGTTTCCTTCGTTTTCAACTAGAAATATGCTTCCTGTATCCGCTGCTACTACGTTTGCTCCTGTTATTCCGACATCGGCCTTAAAATATTTCTCTCTTAGGAGTCTCCTCGCAAATCCTACCAATACTTTTGGGTCAGGAGGAAGATCTTCTCCAGCGATTCTTGAGAAGATTTCTGCCACCTTCTCTTTCGGTATGTGTATAGAAGGTGTGACTAAGTGCATTGGTTTTGATTTTGCTAGCTGTATTATGAGTTCTCCGAGGTCTGTTTCCCATACCTCGGCGCCTAATTTTTCAAGATACTCGTTTAATTTGATCTCTTCGGTTGTCAGCGATTTCGATTTCACAACCAATTTTCCCTCACATAGATCGCCAATTATTGTTCTTGCCTCCTCGGCATTACGGGCGGAATATATGTTTATTCCTCTTTGTCGAAGTCTTTCTTGTGCCTTATCGACATAGTACCATAGATCCTTTATTGTCTCCAGCTTTATTTTTCTTAGCCTCTCAGCCTTCTTTGGAAGATCAGGGAAATTCGCGATAATTTTAGCCCAGTTTTTTCGGTAGTTATCTACAGTTCTTGTTAGAGATATCCTCAAAAACTTATCTCTCAGAGCTCGATATATAGTCTTTTTGTATTCAGATATTCTTTTCTCAATGTCCGTTGTCCTCACCTAGGACATACAAGATGAGCTCCGCAATATCAAAGACTCGAAGCTTACCTTCTAGGTTTAGACTTTTAATTGCCTCAGCAAGGGTATACTCGCAGAATGGACATACAGTAACTATGGCGTCGACATTGAGAGGAAGGATTTCTCTACGTATTTTCGTGATAGCTATCTCCTGTGAGACCCGTGGATAAAGTAGACGCATGAGGCCTCCCCCTCCACAGCATGTTGCTCGCTCCCTGTTTTGATCCATCTCCACATAGGATATGCCAGAGATTTTTCTTATAGTCTCCCTTGGAAGTTCTGTGATTCCCATATGGCGGGAAAGTTCGCATGGGTCGTGATATGTGACTTTCAGCTTAGCTCTACTATGTAACCTAATATTTTTGGATAATATTTTCTCATGTATTACCTCAACAATGTGTTTTACTTCATACTTTGGGTTCTCCTCTAACTTCTCCACGATGTGTTGCTTTAGCATGCGATAGCAACTAGGACATCCAGTTATAACAATTTTTCCTTCGAGAATCTGCCTAAGATTTTCATCGAACCACTCTGCTGCCCCATCAACATCTCCCATAAGGAGTAAAGGAAGGCCGCAACAGACCTCATATATATCCACTTTATCTAATAATCTTCGGAGAAGTCTCAGCCACATATCGGCTAGGTGGGGGACAAGACTCGTAGCCGCACAGCCAGGGAATAATAAGTACTCTTTCAAGATTTCAACACCAGAAAAAATGCTAAAGTTTTTACTTATTAGAAAAATACCAAAAAGCTGATTATAAGTAGAAGTCATATGATGCTTCTAATCAATGTATATTTAGAAACATAGATCTATACTTATCTAGTGTGATCTCCCCCCACAGTTTACCGTCTTTGATTAATAGGATTCTTCCTGTGAGCTGTAGTGGGAGCGCTAAATCATGTGTCGCAATTATTTTCTTTGCTTTTTTCTTTCCAATAAGCTCGATTATCTTTTCTCGGTTCTCTATATCAAGCATGTTTGTTGGTTCGTCGAGAAATATGTATTCAGCATCAAGTATCAAGGCTCTGCAAAGAGATACAAGCTGTGCTTGGCCAGCTGATAACTCTCTACGCCTTTTATTCTCAATACTCTCCAGTCCTATTTCCCTGAGTATTTCCCTCGCTCTATCTTTCGCATCGCTAGGCGTATAGCCACGTAGAACTAGAGGGAATGCCACGTTATCTATAACTCTTCCTCGCAGTAAAATTGGTTTTTCATGGACATATACGACCTTTTTTCTCAGTTTCAAGAGCTTTTTCTTATCTCTCCAGGGATTTTCTCCATTATACAGCACTTCTCCTCTCGTCGGACGGAATATCAGCGATGAAACCTTTAAGAGTGTTGTTTTCCCAGAGCCGTTTGGGCCTATTATATATGTTATGTCATCTTTTAGCGTTAGGTTTATTTCTTTGATTGCTGGTTTCTCCCCATATAGATACCATACATCCTTGAGTAGTATCATTCTTTGTACGCCTTTATAAGCCTTATTGTTAGGGCTATCATGAATAATACGAATACAAGCATTGCTCCTAAGGCTAAGGCAAATTCGAACTCTCCCTTAGAGACAGCTAGCGCTATTGTTGTTGTTAGGACACGCGTATATCCTCTTATATTTCCTCCCACGAGTAGTGCTACTCCCAGTTCGCCTACTGCCCGTGAAAAAGCGATTAATAGTATTACTAGGAGGTCTGGTAGTGTTTCTCGGAGCATAACCATATTTGCTGAGAAGTAATCTGCGCCTAGGGCCAATGCTAGTTCCCAGTAGGTATTCCTAGCTTTTACGAAAACCTCGTAGCTCAGCGATACGATCCAAGGAGTTATTAGTAGCGATTGCCCTATGATTATTGCGTGGGGAGTGTAGAGTATTCTTAGAAATCCGAGCGGCCCCGAACTACTTAAGATCATGTAGAGGAATAGACCAACAATTACCGTTGGGATCCCTACTAGGCTATTAAAAAAGCTCATAATTATGTTTGCGATTCTTGTTTTTTGCCGTGAAAGGAAAAGTGTGATTGGAATTGACCATGTTGCTGATAGAAGTGTTGCTGATAAGGAAACTATTATAGATCTGAGCGTTATCTCTAAGATTTCCTCCAAGTAGATTCACCCTCTATCGATAGACATCATGTATATGGTTTTTATGCGGGCTTAACTAAAGTACTAATGTTTTCTCGGTATAAATCCGGAGGATCTGCATATTCATAGTATATTTCATATGTCTTGATAGTGGTACTGCCTTCTAAGCTTATCTCCGCAAACCACTCCCATATTTGCCTAAGTTCGTCTCTTCGGTCGAGTGCTGGGTAGAATAGGGGTTCTCCAAACACATCCACTCCGAATTGGCCTATTAGCTCTTGTCCCTCTTCCGATGTTACGAACTGAGCAAATTCTTTTGCTAGATTATATTTTGTATGGGGAAACATTGTGTGGTTTACTAGGTAGACGCTATATATGTTTATGAGTTCTCTACCAGAGCTCACAAGGCTTTCTATATTTGGGAGCCTTCCTTCGCGTTTTAGTTTGAGATATGTTCCCATATCAGAGAGTGTATATGCCCTCATTTCGTTTGTTGTTAGCAAAGTTTCTGTCATTCCTGTCCCAGTTTCAATGTACCATTTCTTTCCTTGTGGGTCTAAACCAGCAAGCTTCCAGAGCAGAAGTTCTCTTGTATGGGTTCCAGAATTATCCCCTCTACTCACAAAGATTGTTTTTCCTTCCTCACATGCACTATATATTCTCTTGAACGCTGCGATCGGATCCAGACCCTGTATCTCGGCTGGGTCTTCCATCGGGCCAATTATAGTAAAATTATTATATGCGATTATTACTCCTTCCACAAGAACCCCCTGTTGAATATACCCGTATTCTAAGGATGGAGCATGAACAAATACCATGTCGACATCTCCCTTAGCTGCTAATTCCAGCGCCGCACCGCTACCAACAGCTATGAAGTGAATATTAACTTCAGGATGTTTTGCTTTAAACTGATCTGCAAGAAAATCAAGGAGACCCGTAGCATATAGACTTGTTGTTGTTGAGACCCTAATTGTTTCTCTCTTAGGTAGAAAGATAAAGACGCATACTATAGCTGTGGCCAAGATAACTACTATTAGAGGTATAGCATATTTTTTTGCAATCATGAATATTCTCCTTCGTTATCAATTTTTTAATAACGGAAAAGGATATAAATATATCAGGATATATAGTATGTTGGTGGCCTAGATTAGTGAGTATTCAGAGAATTTTTCTTAGGAACTCCCTTGGTACTTTGTATCCAGGTGTTCTGTCGATAACCTCTTTGTGTTTTCTTAGAAAATCTAGGAATCTCAGTACCTTTGCTGTCTGTGTTTTTTGTTTGGGTATGATGAAGTCGAAGAATTCCTCTTTTATTGGTATATATCTTAGTTTTGCTTTCTTTGCCTCGTATTCTAGGGCTATGCATGCATCTGCTTCTTCGGTGAGTACTTTTATTGTGCTCTCTCTATGGGTTCTGCATGGGATTATTCTTATTTGTTTATTCATGCAGTGTTGTGCTATTATTCTTTTTGCAATTATTAATGTTCCACTTCCGGCTCCTCTTGTTGCTATTTTTCTGATTTTTGCGAGGCATTCCTCTATGCCATATATACTGTCTTTGGCTGCAAGCACCAGTGTGCGTATGTATCCGCGGTAGACATTAACGGCATCGTCGAATCCCAGTTTTTTTATGTATGATATGTTGTACTCATCTTTGTCGGGGTCGTAGAGATGTGATACTACTATGTCTGCATCTTCCAGAACTATGTGTAATATACCGACTAGAGAGCCAAGTGCATGATATTCTATGCTCATATCTCTGGACATCATATCTATGAATTCTCTAAGTAGTGTGTCGTCACTACCAATCACTGTAAGGTCGGGCTCCCTGATTGTTATTTTTGGTTTCTGCATTCTTATTCCAAGTTTGTCTATTTCGCTGAGATATCTCCTTAGCAGTTCTTTCCCAGTTTTTGTTAGCCTAGTATATCCTTTTTCGGCGCCCCCTCTGTGTTTCTCAACGATGGGAGATCCTATAGACTCTTCTATTTTCTTGATTATTAACCATGCCTTTGAGTAGGGTATTTCAAGCTTTCTTGACGCTCCTAGGATAGTGCCCGTCTCTTCAATGTTCTCCAAAAGTTGTGCTGAAAGCGGATCTAATATTGTTTTGTTTCCTAGTTTTAATTTAAGTTCTACTTCAAACCTTAAGTTTTCTAGGTGTTGAACCATTTTTTTCACTAGAATACTCCAACCAATTTTATCTTAATGTAATATCTTCTTTTAGACATGCTATTAGATACATACTTTTGAGTGGGGCGTTTTCCTTTGTATTAGTGGTTTAGTGCTACTAAGCTTTTTATGTACTCTTCAAAGTCTATTGGTATCGCTGGAGCTGCTTGTAGGTGAGGTATAGGTATCGATGCTATTTTATCTACCATACATGTTTTTATCTCTACATGTATTAGTGATGGCTGTGTACTCAGCTTTACTATTGCTTGTCTTGGTGGCATCATCTGTATGTATCTTCGGAGTTCTTCGTTCTCAACTATCGGATGCTCTTTCTCTGGGATTTCTGTGTTCATTAGGAAGAGGGTTCCTGAGTTAGAGACTATGTCCTGGCTAATCAGATATGGAGACTGAGCTACTACTATTAGTCCCAGACCATATTTTCGGGCAAGTGTCGCAAAATCTTCAACAGCCGTCGTACTCATTGTTGTAGATATTTTCCGCCAAGGCACCAAGTATCTTCCCTCCTCTATCAGAAGAACCAGTTTTGGTGGGGTCTCTTCTGGTAGTAGGTTTTCTCTTCTAAACATTGCCATAACTATGTATCGTAACAATATATTTACTAGGAGAAAGATTTCGTTTTTTAGATTTCTCTTAAACAGATATGATAGATCGAATATAACATTTCTGTTTGCTAGATCTACTATATCTATGTTATTTCTCTCGACCCAGAAAATATTCTTGCTCACGCCTGAGAAGAAGGGTTTCAGTCTATTTGTCACGGCATAGAAAGTGTAGATTGCTGATGGAAGCGTCTCCTCAGCCTCCTTGCACCACTCAAATAGGTTTCTCAGAAATACTAGGGGGGAAGGATTCTGAGAGTTTACTGTCATCCATGTCGCATATGATATTGCCCTTTCCATCTGCGCTGTGACTTCCTCACCCCGCATTTTTATTGTTTCCAGTAGAACTGCTGTTAAGAATGATGAGTATGATTCTCTCTCCTCATACTGACTATCAAAAATATTTATCTGCAGTGGCCGAGCTGCGGCCCCAGGTTCATATACCTGAAAATTATATTTGGTGGCTAAGTCGAGGTATTCTTTATGAAAATCGAATATCCATACATTGCTCAGTTTTCTTTGGATTATCTCATTGATGATTATCCGAGCAAGCCTTGACTTACCAGTCCCAGTTTTTCCTAGTATCAAGATATGCCTGCGTATATCTTCGATGTTCATTCGGAATGGTGCTGCTCTCTCACCGCATTGTAGTTGCCAGCCAATATCAATGATTCCTCTTGTTGCATGTTCGTAGATGTCTAAACAAGGTACTGTACTAAGCCTTCTCCTTATCAAGAATATAGATAATAGGATTAGAGATACGAAGTACATTATGTATTTTATTTCGGATTCAACACATAAATCAAATTTAGCATTCAGCAGTAAATCTAATATTGTTCCATGAATAATTTTTTCCTTAGTTTTGCCTTCTCTTATGTGTTCCGAAAAAACAAATTTTGGTATTTGAAGAAGTTTATAAGATAGCCCTCGTATATCTGGGGTCAATGCTTGCTTGTCCATAGAACTTCCTGCGAATATTAGGCCCGATGTAAGAGCAATCTTAAACCTACATTTTAGCACTTTTTCTAGATTTCTACTCCCCCTAATTGGCCTGTTAGACATCTGTTTGGCGAGACTCTGTGTTTTATTTCGAACTGTCTTGACACCATGTCTTATTGTATCCAAATTTACGCCAAAAAGCAGAAATGTTCCTTCTGAAAAACTTGGTAGTTCTATTCCAATAAAATCTCCATCTACTACCGATGCTATTCTTCCTAGTGTTGCGTTGTCTAGGTCGAACATATTCCCGCTGGGTAGCCCTACTACCGAGTATTCGTTTTCAAACTTTATGTTCTCAACTAGAGATATCCCAACGAATTTATGTATCAATATACCAACAATATCCCCTATTCTATCCTCACTAATAAACTCTAGCTTCAGATTCGCTAAACTAATAAAACTCTCCAGAGCCGCTAGAGTCTTTCTTAACCATTGATCAATTTTTCTTCTTAGGATAGACGCTTTATGCAGGATAATCAACAAACTATAAACTCCCTGAGTTCTCAGTGCAAGTATAAATAAATTCCCACCTATCAGACCTAGCCTAAGAATGAAATTCCTCACCAATTCGATGAGACGCATAAGTGTGGATTCCTTCCTAATAAAAACTGCAGACACTTTACAGATCACAAAACAATCCTTGCGAGCACCATCAAACCTGACAACAATAAACTTATTTCTATGCAGTCTCAATGCCCCCCGCAAAAACATTCCCCATGGCAAAACCAATCCCAATGAGTGTTAATACCCATAAATTGTGCATCACAAACACTTATAACCAAGCAGAAAAGATCATAAACATAGTAAAAATTGCTGAGAGAAAACGAAGCATTCCGTACCATTAAGCGTGATTTAAAAATATCAACATAATTCTTCAAATTTAGAAAATTTTTCGAATATCACTTATTTATAAATGATTTTTTCATTTTTATTTCTCAGACAAAAAATTTTTAGGGTGCCAGCTTTGATCCGAAATAAATCTTTACTGATAATGGGCATCCTCGTAGCAATGCTACTTCTACCGACAGTAGGCATGAACGCCAAAACAACACATAGCATTGTTCGTGCTGCTACGAAATATGTAACAATAACGAACCCGCAAGATGGAGAAACTGTGTCTGGAGTAGTAACAATAACTGTTGATGCATCATCAACACCAACAATTTATATTGATGGAGTTCGTGTGGCACGTGCATACACATATGACTGGGATACAACACAGTATAGTGATGGGTTCCACACAATAAAGGCGGTAGTAGCAAATGTTTACGATGAAATCACAGTGATCGTGGATAACGGTGGTGGAGAAGGCGGAGATACAGGAGGGGGCGAGACCGGAGGCGGTGAAGGAGACGGCGTTGTTACTAGATATGCTATAATCGTAGGAATTTCAGACTACAAAGCTATTTCAGATCTATCCTACTGCGATGAAGACGCATCAGATTGGTATAATTTCCTAAATAGTCTTGGCTGGGACTACCTAGTTGTTCTCGGCGATAGTCACCCAGAGAACTATCCAAAGTATGATGGCCTCGCCACAGAATACAATGTTAAGCAAGCCCTACTCGATATGGTCCAATCAGCGGACGCGGATGATATAATTGCTTTCATATCCTCCGGTCACGGGTCAGGAGATAGGAGAGGGAACTCATATCTATGTATGTGGGATTGCTCCGCAGGAGAAAATGGTGAGGATGGAAATCTATGGGACTACGAACTAGCAGACATCTTGGACGATGCTGTAGCAACTAGGATATTCGTGTTCCTAGACCACTGCTTCAGCGGAGGATTCGGAGATGACCTCATGAACATGCCTAACAGCGAGCATGTATACCTAACAACAACATGCACAGAGAAGGGTTATGGATATGATGATCCAGAACATGAAAATGGTCTATGGACATACTACTTCTTGGAGTACTCATGGATAGGTTATTATGGGGGAGATCCAACAGTACCTCTGGAAGATATTTTCGCATACGCACATGATGCGTATCCTAGAGCTGGAGTAGACGAGCCTCAGGAGTTCGACGGGGATCCAACAACACCATTTGTTGTGGGCTAAACTTTTCTTTTCCCTTATGTATCATCACATTTCTTTTTTTAGTGTATGTGAAACAAACCATGTAAGTCTTTCTAATCTTAGCCAATACTAGAACTTCTAGGAATAAGATTAGTTCGATTTAACCATACATCCTGTTTTTTTATCATAAATAATAGGGATAGCTGTAGTATCTAACCTGGTGATGCTAATTGATTGATAAAATATTCTCATATCTAGAGGCCAAATATAAGCGTTTTGATATACGTTTCAAGACCCGAAAATCACTGACTATAGAGCTCAAGAAAGGAAAGATTGAAAAGTTGGTTGAAACGCGCTCAGCAGGATATTCAGTGAGAGCTGTTGAGAATGGAAAAATAGGATACGTTTTCTTAGCAGGTGAAAAGCCCGAACCTAAAGACATAAAATTTAAGATAAAACTCCCTTGGATAAAAACATTGGATCTAAAGCCCACAGCCACAATTAAGGACAAAGTCTATATTACTGCGACGAAGCCGCTCGAAAACATAAGTGTCGATGGAAAAATCTCCTTCCTCAGAGACTTGGATAGAATCTTGGTGGAGGCGGGTATAGAGAACAGAGAGATCTACTACAGTGAAAACATAGTTGATAAACATATAAGAAATTCCGAGGGCACCGAAATACTGATGAGGATGCCCTACGCATATATACGTTTAGCAGCCAGTTATAAATATCAGGATAGAATAGCGAGCATCAGAAGAGCATGGGGAATAATAGGAGGTTGGGAGCAGATGGATACAGATCCCCTACGAGAACTCTACGAAGAATCAGCAGAGAAAGTTAAAACCAGTGCTCAGGCCAGAGTCGTAAAGCCTGGCAAATATGATGTTATTGTTGATGGCGATTTAAACCACTTATTGGCTCACGAAGCATTGGGACATGCATCCGAAGCGGATCTTCTGAGAGTGAAAACAATACTTCAGGGTAGAAGAGGGAAGAGAATAGCTAGCCCTCTGATAAATCTGGTGGACCACAAGAAATTCGAGGTTAATGGGGTAAAAGGATATGGCTGGATCCCATATGATGATGAGGGTGTGAGTGGAGGCAAAACATACATAATAAGAGAGGGCTGTTTCTAGTTAGTAAGCTTTAAATATTATTTCTTATTATTAGATACTAATAGACAGAATAATGGTGCCAAAGACGGAGAAACTCTACACACCATCCGAGGCAGCAAGAATACTCGGAATAAGCATATCCACGCTGAGAAGATGGGAAAGAGAAGGAAAAATAAGAACCGTGAGGACAGCAGGAGGACACAGAAGAATACCAGAAAGCGAAATAAGAAGAATACTAGGCCAGAGAAAGCCCACAGCGACACGATGCGTGATATATGCGAGAGTCTCCTCACAGAAACAGGCGGAGAACGGAGACCTAGACAGACAAGTCGCAGCCCTAAGAAAATATGCTGAGCAGAGAGCATGGATCATCGTGGACGTGCTGACAGACATAGGCTCAGGACTGCGGGAGGGGCGAAGGGGACTAAAAAAGCTTTTTGACTACGTGACCAGCGGGAAGGTAGATGTTGTCCTCATAACGCATAGAGACCGCTTAACGAGGTTCGGGTTCGGCTACCTAAAATACTTTTTCAGGTATTTCGATGTGGAGGTTGTTGAGGCGTCCAAGGAGGAGAAGTCCCCGCTCGAGGAGCTTGTGGAGGACCTCGTAAGCATCATCGTCAGCTTCGCCGGCAGGATCTATGGAATGAGGAGCCATAGGGCGAAGAGGTTTGTCGAAGACATAAAAAATAGGTTGAGGAGCGACCTAGGCGTGGAGGTATGATCGCTATAAAAACGCTGAAGCTGAGGACTCTGAGGGCCAGAAAAGGAAAAGACAAGATATTGCGGGATCTTATGGAGGACTGGAAACGTCTGGTCGAATTCTTCTTTGACATATGCGTAAGACACGACGTGAAGTCCAAGGGGAAGCTCCACGCATTGGCGTACTTGGCATCAAAAAGCATTGTCCCCGACAAGAAGTGGCATTCAAAGTACCGCTACACAGCGATGGAGGTTGCTGTGGCGACATACAAGTCCTGGACAAAGCTAAAGAAGAAGAGGCGAGCGGAGAAGAGGCCGGAGTTCAAGAGGTTCTTTCTGAAACTCTATAAGGAATCCAATGGGGCTGGTGTCTACAAGATCTTCAGAAGGGGCAATGCTTGGTTCGTTAAGATCGCTACGACCCCACGGAACTCTGTGGTTCTCCCGCTTGTCGTTTCAGACCACGAAGCCGAGTTTCTTGAGGCGTGGTCACGAGGTAGAATCGTTTTTGGCGAGGCATACATGCGTAGGCTTGGCGATGGGAGCTATGAGCTACATATCGCAGTGAAGAAGGAGGTTGAGGAGAAGGACTTTGAGCGCCGGCTCGGCGTGGATATAAATGAGAGGAATGTTACCCTGTCCGTTCTCGATGGTGGCAGGGTTATCTATGCTGAGAGAATAAGCTTGGACAGCATCGTGGGGCTGGACTACACGTATAAGATGGTCTGGATCCGCCGTCTCCAGAAAAAGCTTTATAGTGGGGAGAACCCGAAGTACCTGCCGAGGTGGAAGATTGAGATTATCCGGCGCTACGC
>Ga0190367_1000473_pt1 | contig 29344 bp, 30 predicted proteins | sample 4872181011_MG_FD_171838 | JGI IMG/M metagenome (GOLD analysis project Ga0190367, IMG submission 171838) | Hydrothermal vent microbial mat bacterial communities from Southern Trench, Guaymas Basin, Mexico - 4872-18-10-11_MG | ecosystem: Environmental > Aquatic > Marine > Hydrothermal vents >...
ACGCCATAGGGCTCCCATCTGAGGATGAATCCTCACCGCAAAGGCGGGTCATCAAGCCACCCTCATCAAGCAGTTAGAAGCATTTAAAAGTATTTAAATGTATTGTTAAATCTGAAGTAGCCTAAGGTTTCCGTTGAAACTTTACCGTTATGGCAGAGTATGCATCTAACCTGGAATATAGTATTGGTGGTATTGGTTATTTCGAAACATACTGATCTTATGTTACTTAATTTGCTCGAGACTTTTGCTGTACAAGTGTATGTTGCATACGCACCTTTGAAAAACCAGGGTGGCTCATGCCTCACACGATTACTCCAATAAAGTGTTATGAATATTGAGGATACTAGTGTTAATGTTACTAAGGATAAAAGAATTATTCCTCGTATTGTATTATCGTTCGTCTTGTACGACATTATTTCTCTACTACTGCTATTATTATGTCGTTTATGTTTGTTCCCGTTGGTCCCGTATATATGTAGTCTTCTAACTCTTTGAAGTATGTGTAACTATCGTTCTCTTCCAGTATTCTGTCTATGTTTAATCCTTTCTCTTCGGCTCTGGTGAGGCTATGTGCGTCTACTATTCCTCCTGCTACATCTGTTACTCCATCAATCCCGTCTGAGCCTATTGAGGCTATGGCTATTCCATGTTCTCCACTTATTAGTGTTGATGCTGATAGTGCTAACTCTTGGTTTCTTCCTCCCTTTCCTTTTCCTCTTACAGTTACCGTTGTTTCTCCTCCAAAGAGTAGTACTGCTGGCTTAGGTACTGGTGTATCATTCTTCTTTACTTCTAGAGCTATTGATGCTATGACCTTTCCTACTTCTCTTGCTTCTCCTTGGATTAGGCTTGTGATTATTATTGGATTGTATCCTAGCTTTTCAGCTGTCTCTTTCATTCTCTTTAGTGCTACTATATTGCTTGCTATAATCTTGTTTTCTACTTTAGTGAATATTTTATCTTCTGGTTTTACCGTTTCCTCCTCTAAGCCCTTTAATCCTCTCAATATGTGTTGTCTTACAGGTTCTGGTACTTCCTCCCATATCTTGTATTTTACCAGTACATTATATGCGTCCTTGAATGTTGTATGATCTGGCGCTGTAGGACCAGAAGCTATAGTGCTTAAATCATCCCCTACTACATCAGAGATTATTAATGATACTACTCTAGCTGGGTACGCGTATCTTGCTAGTTTACCGCCTTTAACTTGTGATAAGTGTTTTCTTACAGCATTAACCTCGTTTATTGTTGCACCACACTTTAAGAGAAGCCTTGTTGTTTCAATCATATCCTCTAGTGTTATACCCTCTACTGGTTTTTCAAAGAGTGCCGACCCACCTCCAGATATTAAGACTAATACTAGATCCTCCTCCCCCGCTTGCGAGGCCAGCTCTATCGCTTCAGAAGCTGCTCTAATACTGTCCTTATCAGGTAATGGGTGACCTGACCCGATAACCTTAATCCTTTTTAGCTTACATTTCTCCGCTATAGGCTTAGGTACTGATATTACACCTTTGTCTATTCTATCCGATAATACATCTTCAACAGCTTTAGCCATATTACATGCTGCCTTACCAAACCCTATAACGAATACTCTTCTAGCATGGTACACTCTTCCGTTAATAATGATGTTACTGTCGTGTCTTTTTAGATGCCTGACTACTGCATCATAGGGGTTTGCGCTTGCTATTCCAGTTTCTATAAGCTTAACTACTACTTCTCTAGCTTTAACACACTTAGGACACGCCTTGTCAGGGATTAGTAGTTCTTGAGTATTCTTTACAATTGTCATGGCTTAGTCATCTCTTTGTTCTAGGCTTTTATGCTCTAGTTTATAGTTTTATGTATTAGTTTATCTATGTTCTTCTCTTAGAAAGAGCAATATGTAAAATATCTCGATAATTGAGAGTATAAGCGTAATTGTTATTGCCATGTAGGGTCCTAATGCTTTAATACTATATATGTATCCTAATATGAGTAGAGTCCATGTGTAGCCTATTTGTGCAGACGTATTTATGAATGATATTACTCTACCTCTGATACTAGCTGGTGTAATATCGCCTATGTAGCTATTTCTCGCCACTGGTAGTATTGTATGAGAGCTTATAGTGTTTAGTATTAGTATGGGTAACATAACCTCCTTAATCCTTAGTGATAGTAGTAGTACATATGGTATGGTTTTTAGGAGTAAACCTATTGAGAGGAGTCTCTTTCTAGGCATGGAGTCAAGTACTGGTAGGACGATAATGCTAACTATCATTGATGATAGTGAGGCTAGTGCTGTATAAACACCCCATTCCTTACCTGTTATGTTCAAATACTCTGTAGCGTATATTACTCCATAAGCCTCTAGAAATCCTATAGCCCATGCACTCAATAATAGGAGGTCTAATGTTAGAACTCTTATACCTATATGTGCCTCTTTAACTACTCTATATACATCAATATATGAGTGTAGTATTTCACGTAGACTTATTTTAGCCTTACCTGTTACTTGGTACTCGCTATATGTCTCCTTTAGATACTTTGTTCTAAGTGATGCCGCTAGCAATCCAACTATACCAGCTATTATGAAGCCTAATCTTATTCCTTGAATACCATATAGGTCGTAGAGGTACCCTCCTATAGGTGGCATTATGAGCCATGGTATGTTAGGTGCTATCATTGTTAATGCTATTCCCCTTGCTCTAATATGTGGTGGTAGGGAGTCAACAATTATCGTCATTAATGCTGGCCTATAGAAATGTAAAGTGCTATCAATGAACCATAGGATTAGAAGTGTAATCCAGTCTGGGACTATGGCATAAAGGAATGTTATTAGAGTTATAATCCAAGTCATTGGTATAATTAGTCTTCTCCTACCAAGCTTATCTGTAAGATACCCTCCGGGAATGGTCATTAATGCCGCTCCAAGAACACCTAGTGATCTAACTAGTGAAACCCCGAAATCGCCACCACCCAAGAGCTTAATGTAGAGAGAAAAATAGGGCATGACAATAGCCCATCCTATACCAAAGAGAACCCACGATAAGATCATTACACCTACATTACCCTTCATTATCGTAATATACTCATAGAGACCTGGTCTTCTCATCTAACTACACCAAACCCTCCAAGATTGTATTTATTTCAATACCATATTACAGCATTCTCGAACTGTCCTAGTATTTGTGCTTATTTTGCCGCTTTTCTAATTAGAATAACTATAGTCTATTTATACTTTAACCTCTTTACTCAACTTTAGAAGGTAATTAACACTTTATGTGTAATCCATTACTCTGGGGCTGTTGCTGATACGAATAATGGGGTAATATATGTCTCTATGAATGCAGCAATAAGAAGGAGTATTGCTATGATTTTAAACTTTCTTAATGCAAATTTATAATCCTCTTTAAGGCTGTAACCTCTTCTTAGAAATAGTTTAGCAAGTAATGTTAACCCTATATTTATGCCTAGAGCTGTTGAAGCAATAAATGCAGGTAATTCTATAACGCCGTGGGGTAAGAGTCCTAAGAGAGCGTATGATATTGGAAGTATCTTAAATATGGAGCCTATAATATACCCATTCATGTATAACATGAACACTGGCATGATTATGGTTACTCCAAGGAGAATGGCAAGTAGTGATTTAGCTGCATTATTAAAGAATATCATTAAGACTGTTGTAGGATCGAAAGGCTTAAACTTTATACCAAGCCTTTCAAGAGCCTCCTTTAACTCTTTAAGTCCAATACCAGCCTCAGTCTTCGAAGCTCTTAAACCGCTAACTACACCATAGGTAAATATCATAACTGCTAGTATGAAAGCTATTAACAGTTTATTCATTATCTGTTGCACCGAATAATAGTTATAGGATATAACACTAATATTTTTATTAGATCACCTTTAGATTGAACATCAGTACCTTAGTGTTAGTGACTAGATACCATAACGAAAAATTTAAATAATAATATTAGTGGTTTGAATAAGTAGGTTTAGAATTCAACTATAGTTTTTGAGGGTTGCCTCTGTGATATCAGAGACTTATGTTACCATAGTAGTGTTATTCGTCTTACCAATATTCCTTGCAGCATTCATTTTGTACTGTATTAGGATAATTAAGGGACCCTCAGTACCTGATATGGTTTTAGCTGTTGATGCATTATCATTTGATATTGCAGCCTTCATGGGTATTCTTGCATTATACTTTAAGTCCTCTCTATTAATCACTGGAGCAATAGTTCTCGCTTTATGGGCTTATGCGTTAGACATATTCATAGCCAAGTATTATGAGAAGAAGGAGCTAGGTGAATGAAAAGATGATAGATTTAATAATATTCATTATTGGAGCAGCATTAATGATTATAGGAGCTATATGCGATCTTATAGGCGCCTTAGGTTTCATTAGGTTTCCTAACTTTTTCGTTAGACTTCATGCAGCAACTATTGGTGCTATCGGTGGAGCCGTCTACCCGTTATTTGGTGTAGCACTTGTAGCTCTAGTTATGGAAGCACCTGCGTTCACAAGGTATGCTATAGCTGGTGGAGCCTTCGTTACAGCAATAATAATCCTCCTCATAGCACCAACAGGCTCACATGCACTAGCACGTGCAACACATAGAGCTAAAGTTGTACCCGTCTATCCCAAGATATGTGACCACCTTGAAGAGGATAGAGGAGAAGTAAAGGAGGAGGTGAAAGAGGCATGATCATGATTATCCATTTAGTAATGTTAGCTCTTATGCTCTCTCTAGCACTGGTATTCGCATATTTAGCCATCGTTGAAAGAGATTTACTTAAGGCTGTGGTTTTCTCAGCTGCGCAAACTATAGCGTATGCCATAACATACTACCTACTAATGGTACCAGATATAGTCTTAGCTTATGTTGCTGTCGCTGTAGGAATATATTCTGCTCTCCTGGTGTTTGCTGTAAAGAAGACTGAAAGATATGAAGAGGTGTAAATGGGAAATGACTAGGAAGGATCTCTATGTTATAGTCGCACTCATATTATTCCTTATAACACTAGCTTACGCAATAGCATTTGCCGGTATTGTAGGATTGCCTGCCCAAAAAGATCTTAGGCCTCTAGGAAGATTCTATCTAACATACATGGTTAATAGTTATGTTAAAAAGTTCTGGGCTGCAAGCCCTGAAGGGGTTACAGCAATACTGTGGGATTATAGAGGCTTAGATACACTATATGAGACTTCAGTATTCTTCCTAGCTATAATTGGTAGTGTTGCAATATTTAGACTGACAAGAGAGGATGAGAAGGAGCTACATAAGAGAGAAGAGGAGGTAAAAGATACAGGACTATCCATAATAGTGAAGCTTGTTACCAGAGTAATATTCGCCTTAATCATAGCTGTCTCAGCATCGATAGCTCTACACGGACACTTAACACCTGGTGGAGGCTTCCAAGGCGGATCAGCACTAGCCGTAGCTCCGATACTACTAATATTCGCTATGTCAAGATACTTTGTTGAAAAGCTAGGTCTTAAAGAGTCTACAGCTCTCTCCCTCAGAACTATAGGATTGGTAACAATAGGTATAGTGGGCTTAGTCCCATTAATTATGGGGCTTGGAACAGCATATTTCATGCAAAACCAGCCTAAGCCAGGATCAGTATTCACTGGTTTTCCAAACTATGTTGGTGATGTTCTACTCGGCGGATCACTACTATACTACAATATTGCTGAGTTTCTAGCCGTAGGAGCAGGCTTTACCGTAGTCTTCCTCTTACTCTCAATACCAGAGGATGTATTCAAGAAGATTATTAGGAGGGAAGGAGAAGTTGCTCATTGAAGTCTTTCTATGGATATATATTTACCTAGTCATCTTAGTAATATTTGCTATATCACTTTATGGTATTGTATTTAGACCCAATATTCTAAAGAAAATCATAGCCTTAACAATATTTGCTGACACAGCTAATACGCTCATGATACTAGTTGGCTATAGATTCATATACCCTGTTTCACCACCAATAATAACGTCCATTAAGCCCACTCCAGAACAGATAAGAGAGTTCGTTAAGGTAGCTGTTGACCCTATACCACCAGCACTAGTAATAACAGCTATAGTCATTAATATGGCTGTTACTCTACTCATAACTTTCCTTGCAATACAGGCTTACAGGCTATATGGATCTCTTGATGCAAGGAAAATAGCTAAACTTAAAGGGTGATGATGTATGGCCTCTAGACTTGCAAAATCAATAAGCGTCATGATAATGCTATTCCTAGTGTATATCATCTTTTCAGGCTCCTTTACATCATTCGATATAGTCACTGGCATTATAATAGCAGTTATTGGAGGCTTATTAACAGCTAACTTACTAGTTAAAGAGCCTAAGAAGTCACTTAACCCCATAAGGCTAATCTGGCTACTAATCTATGCATTACTCTACCTGTCGATTATTGAGTTTAGGGCACACTTTGATGTCGCTAAGAGGATATTGAATCCCAAACTACCTATCAAGCCTGGAATAGTTAGAGTACCCTATCATGTAGACACCGATTACGCTAAAGTAACCATAGCTAACTCAATAACGAATACTCCAGGAACAGTAGTTGTAGATCTCGATGAAGACAAAAGGTATTACTATGTACACTGGATTAACGTGAAAGCTCCAGATGAGAAAACGACCTACGAGAATATTGTTAAAACCTTCGAGAAATACGCTAAGAAAATATTTGATTAAAAATGGGAGGTGTAAGATGTGTACATGGTCAACATGGTTGAAAACTTCCTTGCCCTCACCCCCTCACTACCAATAATATTAGCCTTTGCACTACCCCTCATAAGCCTAGTTGTCAAGTCTAGGAGAGTATGGGAGTCTTACACCATTACTGCATCATTTATCATCTTACTACTAGCATTAACTAACTTCATGAGAGTATATGAAGTCGGTAAGCCGTTAATATACAAGTTTGGTGGATGGCCACCACCAATAGGTATAGTTTATGAAGTCGACTTATTAGGCGCTCTAATGGGCTTACTAGTAGCTAGTATAATGTTCCTTATAGCAATTTATAGTGTGAAATATCTCGAGCATGCCCATGGAGTGGAATGGTACTATACGTTACTATTAGGCGTTGAAGCCGGCATGCTTGGATGCGTCTATACTGGTGATGCCTTCAACCTTTTCGTAATGTTAGAGGTTACTAGTGTTGCAGCTTATGGTCTTGTAGCATTTTATAGATCAAATAAAGAGGCTATAGAGGCGGCGTTAAAATATGCTATTGTGGGCTCTATTGCTACAACAGTATACTTCATATCACTAGCGTTCCTCTATGGAACATATGGTACACTAAATATGGCCGATATTATAGCAAAGTCTAAGCTTATGGTGTCACCAGAGTTAGCATTAATATCAGGGATACCTGTGGCTAACATAATTATCGGCGCCGCCATAATACTAGCACTAGCTATATGGGCTTTCACAGTTAAGGCTGCAGCATTCCCCAATCACTTCTGGCTTCCAGATGCTCACCCGGCTGCTCCAACGCCTATCTCAGCTGTACTTTCAGGACTTGTAGTTAAAGTCGGTGTTTATGCTGTTATAAGATTCTCATTTACAATCTTTGGTGGGGCTGAACTACTATCAAACGTTATTTCAGTACTTTACATAGTACTCTTAATTCTAGGTATATTCTCAGCCTTTGTAGCTTCAATGCTTATGGTCGTGCAAACAGATATCAAGAGGCTTATAGCTTATAGTACGGTAATGCACATAGGATTAATATTTATGGGCATAGGTTTAGGTACACCACTAGGTTTAGCGGCAGCAATATATCACACAATAAACCACGCTGTGGCTAAGGCACTACTCTTCCTTGCAGCTGGCGTATTCATATATACAGCTAAGACTAGAAACATTGATGAACTTGCTGGTATAGGAAGGTATATGCCACTATCAACATTCACATTTATTATTGCAGCATTAGCTCTTGTTGGTATACCGCCATTAAATGGATTTATGAGTAAACTTACACTATACTATGCACTTATAGATGCTGGTCTTGCACCACTAGTCGTAGTAATAATAGTGACAAGTGCGTTAGCTCTACTAGCGTATGTTAAGATAGTTTATAGTGTTTGGCTTAAAGCACCACTTAGAGATTATAGTGATGTTAAGGAGGCACACCCATTAATGCTAGTACCGCTATTAATATTAGCATTAACATGTATAGTTCTTGGTGTAACAGCACCACTACTAATGGATAAGCTCATCATGCCCACTGTTAAAGCAACACTCAATAGTGACTTGTATGTTAAAGTTGCTTTAGAAGCTTTAAGAAAATTCCTATCCTCATAAAGGAGGTGTAATACAGGATGCAACTTAACACATACGACATATATACCATGATATTATATGCTACATTATCTATGGTAATTATAGCTTCATCATTCTATTCCCTATACTTACTAGTTAAGTCTATTAGGAGAGTTCATGTAACACCAGAGAAGATTAAGATTTATGCTTGTGGTGAAGACCTTCCAGTTAATAAGGCTAGTGTTTCAGGGTTAAACTTCTATTGGGGTGTTGTGAAGAGATCTCTACGCAACCTATATGCTACTATTAGGGATAAGATGCATACTGGCATTCTTAGTGATTGGTTATTCTTCATGTCGTTATGGCTTGTAATAATTGTTATAACATTATCACTTTCAGCGAGGTGATGATACAGTGATAAATCCAATAGTAGATTTCATAATATCAGTTTTAGTCTACCCGGGTATGATATTTACATTCATTATAGCCTTACTTACACAATGGTATTATAGAAAGGCTTATGCTAGAATGCAGAATAGAGTTGGACCTAGATTTGTAGGTCCAAGGGGAATACTTCAACCTCTAGCTGATTTCCTAAAGCTCTTAACGAAAGAGGATATTACAACTATTGTTGCAAGGGAGAAAGCTCCAATACTCTTCTTAAGCTTAGGTATAGGTGCCATAATAACCATTCTACTAATGCTACCATTCTCAATATTCCCTATAAGGGCACCATACGACATAATGTTATGTATATACTTAGCGCTATGGGCTACTCTAGCTCTAGCACTACTTGGACTATTAACTCCAAACCCATTCTCAATTGTTGGTGCCTCTAGGCTACTATCACTTGTCTTCGTTTATGAGCCATTGTTTGTTGCTTCCCTACTCGTTCCAGTGATATTAGCTAGTAGACTGTATAATGCATCATACTCAATATACCTTACAAGTCTCTATTCATGGAGATTATGGTGGGAGCCTTTAGCAGTAATACCGTTAGCCCTAGGTTTATTCTCCATAATCTTAACTCTACAATGTAAACTCATGCTTAAGCCATTCGATATTCCTGAAGCTGAAACAGAGATTGTAGCTGGATTCTTCACAGAGTATTCTGGACCCAAACTAGCATACATTATCACATTACATGATGTGGAGATGGTTGTCTACACATTCCTAATAGTATTCTTATTCCTAGGAGGGCCAGCACCATTCCCACTATATAGTATTGGTGGGGTCTTAACGATAGCTATAAAGTACTTAGTAGTTGTTACCATTCTAACATTAATAAAAGCTGCTACAGCTAGATATAGGATTGAGCAAGCACTAAGCTTTATGTGGAAGTATGTTGCTCCACCAGCAATAATAGCAGTAGTCCTAGCAGTAATTTTACCCATTTAAAGACTAGCTAGTTAAGAGCATCTCAAAATGGGCAGTATCAAGAATATTAACAATTCGATTACAGGTATTATAAGGTCTTCTAAAAGACCACTACTCATAGCTCTTGGTAATCCTTTAAGAAGAGATGATGGTGTAGGCTACTACGTTTATAAAAGCCTATCTAATTTGAAAAGTATACCTATAACCTACTGCTATAGCTTAGAGTTATGTACCGATATAATTGCTGAGTATAAGCCTGATACAATTATAATATTAGATGCTATAGATGCTGGTATTGAGCCTGGTGATCTAGTATTCACATGCAATCTAAATACTATAATTGAAGAATACTTGCCAACAACACATACTGTACCTTTATCATTAGTAATAAGATATCTTAAGGAGACTATTCCAACAATTAAAAGGATATGCCTACTTGGAGTTCAGATTAAAGATAGGGGTATTGGTGAAGGCTTAAGTAGTGAAGTTGAGAAAACAACTAGATATATTATTGATTTACTAACTTCTATTTTTCCTCCTTCTTAAATATTGGTTCCCCTATAAGCCTCTCCTTATCACCTATTGGTGGCGGCCTAGTTTCTGTAATAACATATGCTTTTTTAGGACATGATATTACACATTGGTAACAGAATACACATCTGTAATAGTGTACTACTGGATACCTTTTATTACCATATTCCGAGTATACCCTCATTTCAATTGCTTTTGTTGGACAGTCTATAGCACATAAACCACAACTTATACATTTACTTGCATCTACCCTATGTAGTCCCCTATATCCTGGTGCTGGTGGTATATCCTCTTTAGGGAAGGGTAGTGTTGCTGGTTTTTTGAAAAGATTTTCAGCTGCCTCCTTAAGTAGTCTGGGAAGGCTCATAAGCTCTCACCTCTTCATTTTAGATAGGTCTTTAAGTCTCATGGTGTATGTTCTCTCAGTCTTGACGTCTACTACTGTTACTCTCTCTGAACATGATATGCATGGATCGTAGCTACCAAAAATTGCTGGTACATCAGCAATGTGTTGACCTACGAGTATTTTTATTCCATTATGTATATTCGTGAATGACGGCGTTCTAATTTTAAGTCTATATGGATTCATACCCTTACCATCATGAATTATATGGTATAATAGTTCTCCTCTAGGAGCTTCACTCCTACCTATACCCTCTCCGGCTGGGAATCTTCTAGGTATAACCTTTGGTCCTATTGGTCCTGATGGTAAGTGGTCGAGTACGTATCTAACCATATTTATTGATTCAAGGGTTTCATCCACGCGCACCATCACCCTAGCCCATGAGTCACATTCCTTATATACTATCTCATTGAATGGTACTTCATCGTATGCATCGTAGGGATCCAGCTTCCTAATATCACATGATATCCCGCTACCTCTAGCTGTTGGACCTACAAGACATAGGTCTATAGCTCTACTGTAGGGTATTTTGCCTACATCAACTAGCCTCCTCCTAACGATAGGGTCTTCCGCGAAGACCTTCTTATAGTATTTCATACGCTCTTCTATGTAGTTTAGGTGCTTCTTTATTATGTCGGCTTTCTCTTGGTTTATGTCGCGTTTTACGCCACCAATAGCTATGTAGTCTGCTAGTACCCTATTACCCGTTACTAGCTCTTTAAGATACATGACTCTCTCTCTATCCCTCATTAGGAGCATGAATAAGGTATCAAAGCCTATCAACTCAGCTATAATAGCAAGTATTATCATGTGGCTATGTATCCTCTCTAGCTCATTCACTAATACTCTAAGCCATTTAGCTCTTGGTGGTACCTCTATTTTAGCTAAATCCTCAACTGCTAAAGCATAGGTTGTACCATGTATTGTATTACATATACCACAAACTCTAGAGCACATGTAAAGACAGTGTATGAAGCTTCTTCTCTCAGCTAGCCATTCAACACCTCTATGGTTAAAGCCTGGAACGAGAAATACGTCTACAACTACTTCCCCATCAACTTTTAGTTTAAGTTGTAGAGGCTCATGGAGTGCTGGGTGTTGGGGTCCTATAGGGATTTCAACTGTCCTAACTTGGCTCATGAAGAGTTTCACCTCTTGGAGGGAGATTTCCAATCCTTTCTCAGGGGGAACTCGTTTGCCATTTCATCGGGTAGGAAGTATGGTTTACGTGGTGACTTATTACCTTCGAACACTATGCCGTAGAAGTCGTAGACCTCATTCTCGTATGGTATTACCCCCTCATACATATCCGATATACTTGGAATTACAGGTTTGTCTCTAGGTATTTTAACTTTAATCGTAACATACTCTCTTGTTTTCAGAACTTGAATGTCATAGTTTAATTCAAAGAGACCTTGGGCTATCAGGTCTACAGCTGCTATAGCACATACATATACATCTCCATCAAAGGCTTTAATAAGAGACTTAATGGCCTCTCTTAACATATCTTTGGTTACCTCAACGTAGTATCTTTTCTTCTTTGGGTACGCCTTTACTTCACCAAATTTTTGTAAAACCTCTACAACGCTCACCATGATATAACCCCCTTTTTCAATGCTTTCCTATTCTGAGCTCTTCTTCAGTTTTCTGTTTGAGTATGCCGATAGCCTCAATTATACCTTTAATTATCATTTCAGGCCTTGGAGGGCAGCCCGGAACATATATATCTACAGGTATTACTTTATCTACTCCCTCAACATGACTGTAAGATCCGTGGAAGACTCCACCACTACAAGCACATGTACCAACAGCTATGACTACTTTAGGTTCAGGCATTTGCTCATAAATTCTCTTTAGTCTCTCGGCAACCTTCTTAGTTACAACACCTGTGACTATGAGGATATCTGCATGTCTGGGACTTGGTGTAAGTTTAACACCAAATCTTTCAGGGTCATAGAGTGGGGTTATGGCAGCTAACACTTCAATATCACAGCCATTACATGCTGCAGTGTTGAAGTGGAGTAACCACGGTGAACTCTTTACACCCCATGACATAAGCCTCTTTAGCACCATTTTTAAAGCACACCTTAAAGAACTTTACAATTACAGCTCACTTTCATTAAAATATATTTGTCTAATTAAGTTTTTCTTAAAGAAAAATATGGAGTATTCATTTGAGTTAAAAATAGAGTAGAGAGGTTACGGGATACATATTTTCACTCTTTTATATAGGGTTTGCCTAGGGCCGCTGGAATTCTAGCTCTACCAACAAATATTGCGACAACAGCTAAAGTACCAAGGTAGGGTATTACTTTGAATAGATACGCTAATGTAGGTTGAGTGCTTGTTATACTTAGATATATGGCTAGGGCGTCGAAGAATCCGAATATGTATGCACCTATGATTGCTAATAAGGGGTTCCAGTTACTGAAGGCCACATTAGCTAATGCTATGAATCCTCGTCCAGCTGAAATCTCCTTGGTGAACTGGCCAACCCAGTCTATGGAGAGATAGGCTCCCCCAAGGCCGGCTAGTGTAGCACCTAGTATTGTTGCCAGAAATCTAACTCTCATAATATTAACTCCCATAGCTTCTGCTGCTCTAGGGTCTTCACCGCATGCTCTAAGCCTTAATCCAGCATTTGTTTTGAATAAGAAGAACCATGCCAGTACTGCGATTATTATGGCAATGAATGTTAGAGGTGATACAGGGTACCTCGCTATAATAATCTTTGGTACTGTTTTTACTGGTGGCGAATTACCAAATGTATTCCATAGGGTTATTAATGTTATTACTCCAACTCCGTAAGCGAATAAATTCAGCCCTACACCAGATACTATTTGATCTCCTCGCAGGTACACACTGATTATCCCATGTAAAACGCCGACAAGTGAGCCTGTAATTAAGCCTACTAGTAACGCTAGTACGATATTGTTTGTATAGAAGCATACTACTGCTGAGGTAAGAGCTGATAAGAGGAATATACCTTCAATTCCTATATTGACGACTCCAGATCTCTCTGTAATTATCTCTCCTACAGCACCTAATAGTAGTGGAACCATTGGTGTAAGAGCCATTACTAAGAGATCAGCTACTTGAAACACCTTTACCCACCAACCTCCTGGTTCTTATGTAACTTATGAGCATTCTATAAGTGTAAGGTAGAGCTAAGGCAATGATTATTATACCACTTAGTGTATCAGCTAGCTCCTTAGGCGCGTTTATGACTATTTGCATTGTTTGTCCTCCTAGTATTAGCATTGAGAAGAATATTGAGGAGAATATTATACCTATTGGATGGTTTCTTCCCATCAGCGCAACTCCTATACCGTCAAATCCTATACCATGCATACATGTTAGCAAGTTATCTATGTAATATGTGAACCCAAGGACGTTTAATGCCCCACTAAACCCTGCGAAAAGGCCACCGAGAAACATAGAGTATAAGATGGCCCTATTAGGGTTGATTCCAGCATATCTAGCAGTCTTAGGTGATAATCCTGCAACTCTTATCTCATATCCTAGTTTAGTAAAGAAGAGTAGATAGTACGCTAATAACACTAACGCTAATGATATAAAGAATATTATGTGGATACGGGAGCCACCTAATTCTATTATGCCAAATCGTGCAAGGGCAGGTACTTTAACTGATTCATGGGGTGCTAGTGGATCATAGAACTTTGATGTGATAAGGTATATTAGTATGTAGTAGAAGGTCCAGTTAAGCATTATAGCTGTTATTACCTCATTTACTCCTCTGTAAACCTTCAACGCGCTTATGGCTAATCCTAATAGTGCACCAGCTAGACCACCAACTATTAGAGCTAAGATCCCATTACCTGTATAGACAGCTACCAATAGTGATACTAGGCCCCCTACGTACATTTGCCCCTCTCCACCAATGTTAAAGAAACCTGAGAGCATAGGTATAGCGAATGCAAGGCCTGTCATCATGATGAATGTTGCTCTACTAAGAAGATAGTCTATGTCCCCAAATCCACCGAAGAGCAGGAGGGATAGGCCTTCAAATGGGTTATATCCTAATAGTGTGAGTATTATTCCTCCTGCAAGGAGCCCTATGCCTATAGAGCCTATTATCTCAATAGCTGTAGATGAGTATTCTATAATTCTCCAACCACTTATCTTACGTTTAAGCATTTACACCACCCATAAGAAGTCCTAATCTTTCACGAGTAAATTCCTCCGGTCTACCTATGGCCATGATTTTACCTTCATAAATTACTGCTATTCTATCACTTAACTGTAATATTTCATCTAAATCTGTGGATATTAAGAGAATGGCTTTTCCTGAATCCCTTAATTTAACAAGCAAGGATCGGATGTACTCTGTGGCACCTACATCAAGTCCATGTGTGGGTTCAGCGGCTATAATAACCTTTGGTTCAGTTGCTACCTCTCTTCCTACGAGAACTTTCTGCTGATTACCTCCACTAAGATATTTAATCGGAGTTTTAATGGATTCTGCCATAACGTTGAATTCCTTAATAACCTTATAGGAGAATTCTTTAGCTTTGTTCCAGAGAATCTTCTTGCCGAAACCGAGGAAGGACTTAAGCCTAGTAAGTATAGAGTTGTTAAGTAAATCCATTTCCAGGACTAAGCCTATGGCTCTTGAATCTGGAATATAAGCTATACCTTTCATGTAAATTTCAGATGTTGGTTTGTTTGTTATGTCCTCGCCCATATACGTTATTTTACCTTTTTCTACACGTCTTAAACCTACTATTGCCTCTGCAAATTCTCTTTGCCCATTACCTTGGACACCAGCGAGACCTAGGATTTCCCCTTCCCTCAGGTCTAAGGTTACACCTTTAACTGCAAGTAATCCTCTATCATCTCTAACATGTAAATTCTCGATACTAAGGATTGTTTTGCCCTCTTTGGCGGGCTTCTTTTTGATTTCAAGTATTACCTCTCTACCTACCATCATTCTAGCCAAGTCGGCTTCGGAGGCATCACTTGTTTTTACTACTCCAACTACTTTTCCTCTCCTTAATACTGTGATGGTGTCTGTTATTACCTTTACCTCTTTAAGTTTATGAGTAATGAATATGACTGTTATACCCATCTCTTTTAGTCTTTTAAGTGTTTTGAATAGTTCTTCAACTTCTATAGGTGTAAGGACAGATGTTGGCTCATCAAGTATCAATATTCTAGCATTCCTCATTAACGCTTTTAATATTTCAACTCGTTGTTGTATGCCTACAGCTAATGATTCAACTCTAGCATCAAGGGGTACCTTGAATCCTATTTTGTCCATTAGTTCTTCAGCTCGCTTCCTTACCTCGCTTACACTAATTTTAGTTATAGACGACATGGCTAGTGCTAAGTTTTCAAGAACAGTAAATGATGAAACTAGAGAGAAGTGCTGATATACCATTCCTATACCTGCCTTTATGGCGTCCCATGGGCCTCTGAAGTGTACTCTCTTACCATATATTTTGATTTCCCCTCTACTTGGCTTTATCTCACCATAAAGAATTCTCATTAACGTTGTTTTTCCTGCACCATTCTCTCCAAGTAGGCCGTGGATTTCTCCTTTTCTTACAATTAAGTCTACTCCTCTAAGAGCCACTGTACCATCAGGATAAACCTTAACTATATTTTCCATCTCGATTACTGGTTCCCTAGTGCTCACTATACCCACCGGTCTCAGTATTTGCAATGGTGTTATAGGCGATATATAAGTTTAGAGTAAGTTTCAAGAAAAAATATTTTTTAGTTTAAATTAACTATGGCTTGTTCTTTCCTCTTAGCTTACTGTACCCTCAGCTAAAGCTGCATTAAGGTTACCTTTCTTTAGTTCCTCAATTATCTTCACATACTCATCGTGGGTCATTGGTGTCTTGAATGCTATTTCACCTTTTATTATCTTCTCTTTGAGCTTGTTTACTAGATCCCAGACGTAGGATTTAATGTACTTCTCCCTAAGACTCTTTACTATCTCTACCACTTTATCTGGTGTTAAGTCCTTGGCGAGTTTTCCTGCCTTAGCAGCTTGCTCAGCAAACCATTTAACGCCATCTAGATCCCATATGCCAACTCCACCCTCTTTTAGTCCTAGAGTTGTTATACCTCCCTTCCATGTTCCCTTGACAACCATCTCTATTGCTGTATAAACGGCTACGTCTACTCTCTTAGCACCGCTTAGTGGTATATGGTATGGGTCAATCCATTCTTGTGAAGCATCCTGTCCTATGGCGAATACTTTCTGACCACGCTCTGCTTCCCATGCCTTAACTGCCTCAAAGGCGCCTAGGTGTGTTGCTCCAGCTAGACCATAGACTACTTTGGCTCCTTGCTCTAATAGTTGCATTGTATACTGCTTACCTTTAGCTGGGTCAGTGAATGTACCTGTGTAAACCCAGAGGAAGTTTACTTTCTTACCTGTCTTGGCCTCAAAGTATTTTGCTCCAAAGAGGTAACCTATATGGAATTTCCATAGAGGTGGTATATCCATTCCTGCTAAAGCAGCTATAGTGTTTCCTCCAAGCTCATAAGCCATACCTGATGCTATAATACCTATTAAGCTTGCACACTCTTGCTCTCTGAATAGGAGGTCTACTTCATTTGATCTTACAACACCTGTTGTAGCATCTATTAATGCAAACTTTTGCTCAGGGAATTTATCAGCTGTCTCATTTAGAGGTGTTGTCCATAAGAATCCAACTAGTACTAATAGGTCATACTTCTTTGACTTAGATAATTGCTCTAAGAGGGGCTTCATATCAGCTAGTGATTTAGGTGTTAGGAATGATAGTTCCACACCTAACTCTTTACTTGCTCTTTCAGCACCAAGCCAAGCCATATCGTTGAAGCTTAAGTCTCCTCTACCACCAACATCGAATAATACTGCCACTTTTACCTTCTTTGTTGGTGTAGGTGAAACTGATGTAGTAACGGTCTTAGTTACTGTTTTAGTTACGGTTTTTACGATAGATGTAGTGACGGTTATGGTCTTAGCTCCAGGCGCCCCAACAGTTTTTGTTACTGTTGCTGTAGTTGTTGATACAGCAGTTGTTGTAACAGTGATTGTTTCAGCTGGTGCCACAGGCTTTATGAAGTAGCCTATAGCTATACCGATAATTAACAATATAATACCTAATGCAATAACCTTAGCTGATTGAGCTTTCAACATACTTGACACCTTAGAAGTGGTTACTTTCTTGGTTTATGTAACTACAGTGAAACTTATAAAAACTTTGCTTAAAGTATTGTCCTAGCTGAGGATGATAAGAGTGTGGAAACCTGAAGGTGCGGTTATTAATTATGTGTCTAGAGATGTTTGAAACGCAAGGAGTAGCTTTCAAGATCACTTTTATAATATGCTTATATTGGATTCTAAATTCCCACGTTAAGTCCACATAATCCTACTTTAGTTCAAAGGGAGATTATTCTAAGATTATTCTCGCATCTAATACTTTTACGCCTTTCCCTTTCTCGTAAACTCTTGTAGGGTTTAGATCCATCTCCTTTATCTCAGGGTTCTCCTGTAGTAATGTTGACACTTTGAGAATGGTATCCACTAAGGCATTAATGTCTCTTGGCGGTAATCCTCTAGTGCCTTCAAGAACGGGGTATGATTTGATTTCTCTAATCATTTCTTCAGCATCTCTTCTCGTTAATGGTACTATTCCAAAGGCTACGTCTTTCAGTATTTCTACAAATATTCCTCCTAACCCAAACATTACTGCATGACCGAAGAACTCATCTTTAATGCCACCAATTATAACTTCCAGCCCCTCAGGTGCCATTTCCTGAACAGTGACACCAATTATACGAGCATCTGGTTTAGCTTTTCTAATGCTCTCCATTATCTCGTCGTAAGCTTTAGCTACCTCTCCAGCCGACTTTAAGTTTACTTTGACTCCACCAACATCGCTTTTGTGTAGTATATCTGGTGACAAGATCTTTAAGACAACAGGATAGCCCATTTCATTGGCTATCTTCACTGCCTCTTCTTTGCTCCTAGCCACAATGGTTTTAACAACTGGTATATCGTATAGATAACAGACCTCTTTAGCCTCACTCTCTAGAAGATACTTTCTTCCCTCACTAGTTGCCTTGTTGAAAACCTCTTTGACTTTGCCTCGTCTGCTCTGACCCATAAAACCCTTTACGTATTTTTAGAGAGTACTAGCTAATAACGTTTATGCATTATAAACATGGTTATATCGAATTTAAAAGGAGTTTAGTTGTGAAATTACCAATAGTATTAATAAAGTAGATGTTACAACTAACCCTAGGTGAATACAGTATGAAATTTAAGGTGAAGGATCTTTCATTAGCTGATAGAGGTTTTCTCCAGCTTGAATGGGCTAAACTCCATATGCCAGTATTAATGAAGATTAAGGAGAGATTCAGTAAGGAGAAGCCACTTGAAGGAATAAGAGTGGGTGCATGTCTACATGTAACTAAAGAGACAGGAGTACTCATAGAAACTCTCATGGCTGGTGGAGCTGAAGTAGCTCTTGCAGGAAGTAATCCATTATCAACACAGGATGATATTGCAGCCGCATTAGCAAAAAAGGGAGCTCATGTTTATGCTTGGCGTGGTGAAACAGAGGGAGAGTATTACTGGTGTTTAAGCAAGGTTGTAGAATTTAAACCAGACATAGTCTTAGATGATGGAGCGGATCTTCACGCAATATTACATACAAAGTATAGTAATATTGCAGAGAAAGTTAGAGGTGGAACTGAAGAAACAACAACAGGCGTTATAAGACTTAGGGCTATGGAGAAAGACGGGATATTGAAATATCCGGTTATAGCAGTTAATAATGCTTATACAAAGTACCTTTTTGATAACCGCTATGGTACAGGACAGTCAACTATAGATGGGATTCTTAGAGCAACAAACATACTATTAGCTGGAAAGAATGTTGTTGTGGCAGGCTATGGCTGGGTGGGTAGAGGAATAGCTGCAAGAGCTAGAGGTATGGGTGCTCATGTTATAGTGACTGAGGTTAACCCTATAAGAGCATTAGAGGCAGTAATGGATGGATTTCGTGTTATGCCAATGAAGGATGCTGCTAAGGTAGGTGACATATTTATTACTGCAACAGGTAATAAGGATGTTATTATAAAGGAGCATTTCATGTTAATGAAGGATGGGGCAATATTAGCAAATGCTGGACACTTCAATGTAGAAGTTAGTGTTAAAGATCTAGAGGATATAGCAGTGTCGAAGAGGACTATAAGACAATATGTTACCGAGTATAAGTTGCCCAACGGTAGAAGATTATATTTATTAGCTGAGGGTAGACTCGTGAATCTTGTTGCAGCAGAGGGGCATCCAAGCGAGGTTATGGATATGTCATTTGCTAACCAAGCATTAGCAGCAGAGTATTTAGTGAAGAACAGGCTCGAAGCGAAGGTGTATAATGTTCCACCCGATTTAGATGAGAGAGTAGCATACTTAAAGCTGAAAGCGTTAAATGTAGAAATAGATAAATTGACACCGGAGCAAGAGAAATATCTAAAAAGCTGGCAGTATGGTACAAGCTGAACTAGGCGAAGAGCCAATGAGTAATGAGGGTAGAGAGTACCCGAGGTATGCCATTGTAGGTGTAGGGGCGATAGTACTAGATGAGGATAGAATACTCCTCGTAAAGAGGGGTTCTGAACCAGGTAAAGGGTTATGGAGTATACCAGGAGGGGTTGTTGAAGCCGGTGAATCTCTAAAGAATGCCGTCTTAAGAGAGCTTAAAGAGGAGACTGGAATAGAAGGCATCATTGAGGGATTGTATGACGTATTCGAAGTAATAATACCTGATAAGGAAGGCAGGGTCCACTATCACTATGTGATATTAGATTTTCTTGTTAAACCATTATCAAGAATTATAACTCCTGGTAGCGATGTGGAAGAGACTAAGTGGGTTAGGCTTGACGAAGCACTATCAATGAACTTAACTAAAACAACAAGAAGGTTGATAAGGAAACTATTAACTCAAGGAGTAAAGGTCATATTGAAGTATTATTAATTGCCTCATCAAAAATACATTGGTTCTAATATTTTTCTCTGCATATACTAATGCTTAATTGCTTAATTAAAGTTTAAATATACATCATGATATTACATTACTCGAAATTTAACTGAGAGTATTGTTTCATTAGCGTCCTCATGAAGCACCATGAGCTTATAGGTAACATGGTGTCTTGGTGCTTAAGTTATGAGTGAGAAATGGCACTCTCTAAGCACTAGTGAGGTCATTAGTCGACTTAGCTCTTCTCCCAATGGATTAAGTGAGAAAGAGGCTAAGATCAGAATAGGAAAGTTTGGCTTCAATGAGATCATTGAAAGAAAGAAATCCCCCACAAAAATGTTTTTCAAACAGTTTACTAACTTCCTAATAATAATTCTCCTTATAGCAACTGTTATAGCAGGCTTACTTGGCGAGATAATTGATGCTTTAGCTATACTCCTTATAGTCTTACTCATGGCTATTATGGGTTTCATTCAAGAGTATAAAGCTGAAAAAACTATTGAAGCATTAAAGAAGCTCGCAGCACCTACATGTAAAGTATTAAGAGATGGCGAAGAGAAAGTCGTTCCCGCTAGAGAGCTTGTTCCTGGCGATATAGTGATCCTTAGTGAAGGTGATCGTGTGCCTGCTGATGCAAGACTTATTGAGACATGGAATTTAGAAGTAGATGAATCACCGTTGACAGGTGAGTCAACACCAGTAGCAAAGGATGCTAAGGTAACATTGCCTCCTGAAACTTCTGTAGCCGATCGTAAGAACATGGTTTTCATGGGTACCTATGTTGTTAAAGGTAAGGGTAAGGCTGTTGTTGTAGCTACTGGTATGAATACTGAAGTAGGTAAAATTGCTCAAATTATTGCTGAGACCCCTGAGGAAAAGACCCCTCTTGAGAGAGAATTAGACTACTTTGGTAAGAGGATAGGTATTATAATCTTAGTTATTTGTTTCATTGTATTCGTTATGACGCTAATGCTAGTCAGAGAGTCATGGATTAACGCGTTATTACTTGCTATAGCATTAGCTGTAGCAGCGATACCCGAAGGGCTACCGGCAATAGCTACAATAGTCTTAGCTATAGGAGCTAGACGTATGGCTAAAAAGAACGCCCTCGTAAAGAAGCTGGCAGCAGTTGAAGCCTTAGGTTCATGCAACGTTATATGTAGTGATAAAACAGGGACTATAACTAAAGGTGAAATGACAGTTAAGAAGATAGCAATGTTAAATAGCGAATATGAAGTTTCTGGAGTGGGTTATGAACCAAAAGGTGAAATAAAACCACTTAACCCTAACAATAATAAAGAGCTATTGATAACCCTTCTGAAGCATATAGCTACACATACTCATATTGATGCAAAACTAGTTCAAGAAAACGGTAAATGGACTATTAGAGGATCACCTACAGAGGGTGCAGCATTAGTATTATCCTGTAAAGGTCTAGGCATGAATGGTGTTGAAGAGGCTCTGAAGAATTATCCCTTAGTCAAGATGATACCTTTTGATAGATTCCGTAAGAGAAAAACAACAATACATAACATAAGTGGCAAAAAATATTTAGTTATTTCGAGTGGTGCACCTGAACTCCTCTTAGAAAGATGTAATAGGATAGTTGATGGTAATCAAGGCAAAATTTTAGAATTGAATAACGAGATTAAAAAAGAAATATACGATATGATAATGAGGATAGCCAGCGAAGGTTATAGAACTTATGGCTTTGCATACAAGATCGTGAGCGATGATAAAGTTTTAGATGAAGATGTCGAAGTAGTTGAAAACAATCTTGTATTCTTCGCTGTACTGGGAATAATTGACCCTCCAAGAGAGGGAGTGAAAGAGGCTATAGAGGCAGCGAAGAAAGCTGGAATAAAAGTTGTCATGGTAACGGGAGATCATAAGTTAACAGCTATGGCAGTAGCTAGAATGATAGGTTTAGATGTTACAGAGGAGAATGTCATTGAAGGTGTCATACTTGACAAGCTAAGTGATGAAGAATTTGAGAGGATAGTAGATAGGATAACTGTTTATGCTAGAGTAACCCCAGAGCATAAGGCTAGAATAGTTAAAGCATTGAAGAAGAAAGGTTACACTGTTGCTATGACTGGTGATGGTGTAAATGATGCTCCAGCACTTAAACTTGCTGATATAGGTGTTGCCATGGGTATAAGAGGTACTGATGTAGCTAAAGAGGCTGCACAATTAATACTCTTAGATGACAACTTCGTAACCATAGTTGAGGCCGTTCGTGAAGGAAGGATCATATTTGAGAACCTTAAGAAGCCGATAAACTACCTTCTATCATGTAACTTTGGAGAGGTAGCCTCAATATTTGGTGCAGAACTACTAGGACTTCCACCGATATTAAGACCAATACATTTACTATGGGTTAATGTTACAACAGACGCGTTACCAGCAATAGCTTTAGGGCTTGAACCCCCAGAGCCAGGAATTATGGAGAAACCTCCTAGGAGTAAGAGTGACAGATTTATAACAAATAGAAAGTTAGCATATTATACTGCTATGGGAATTCTTATAGCAATTCTTGTTATAACGGTATTTAATGCCACATTAAGTAGGGGATTAGCATTTGCTCAAACTATGGCCTTCACAGCATTAGTTTTCTCCGAGTTTGGTCGAGCACTAGCATCAAGAAGTGAGGTCCTCTCGGCATTTAAACTACCAAATAATAAATGGCTATGGCCTGCACTACTAGCCTCAGTATCATTACAGCTACTTATACTTTATACTCCAGCTAATATAATCTTCAAGGTTAAACCATTACCACTAGAATGTTATATACCCATACTCGTAGTACCATTAATGATATTTATAGCCGATGAGTTAAGAAAGATCTTAAAAATTAGAATATAACAACTAAAACACGATAAGAAGCCTAAAAGTGTGAGGGATACTGATGCTTCAAGATAATCTAGCAAAGATAACTTTAGCTCATGGCGCAGGTGGGAGAGAAACTTCAGAAATAATAAGGCGTCTCTTTCTATCAAGGTTTAAAATTATACGATTTGGTAATGGTATCGGCTTACCTGAATTAGAGGATGGGGCAAGTATACCCATAGACAAGGATAGACATATTGTGTTAACAGTGGATAGTTACACTGTTAACCCGATATTTTTCCCAGGGGGAGATATAGGGAAACTTGCTGCAACAGGGACAATTAATGATCTTGCAGTTATGGGTGCGACACCCATAGCTGCTTTAGACTCTATGGTTATTGAGGAAGGTTTCCCTATAGAAGACTTAAACAGGATTATTGAATCGTTGAGAACAATTTTGGAAAATGAGAACATAGCTCTAATTGGTGGAGACTTTAAGGTCATGCCGAAGGGTAATATAGATAAAGTCGTAATAACAATGGTAGGTATAGGTATAGTTCACACTAGCAATATGCTCCTAGATTCAAATGTCAAGCCAGGAGATAAAATAATAGTGACAGGTAGCATTGGCGAACATGGAGCAACTATTTTAGCATTACAATCAGGTATGGATGTTGAATCATCGAATTTGAAGAGTGATTGCCAACCACTAACAAGCATTATGAAGGCTGTGCTAGGTATTGGAGGTGTTCATGCAGCTAAGGACCCCACTAGAGGAGGGTTAGCTATGGCTCTTAACGAGTTTGCGAAAAAATCCAATGTCGGTATCATGGTTTGGGAAGATAAGATACCTATTAAGGAGGAGGTTAAGATGTACTCTGAAATGTTAGGTATTGACCCACTAGTCCTGGCTTGTGAGGGTAGAGCGGTATTAAGTGTTAGCCCTGATAAAGCTGAGGATGTTCTCTATGCATTGAAGAAAATAGGATGTTCTGATGCTGAGATTATAGGTGAAGCATTAAAGGAGCATCAGGGTATGGTCATATTGAGAACGGTTGCTGGGGGATTAAGAATACTTGAAGAGCCTATGGGAGAGATTGTTCCAAGGATATGCTAATAAGCTATTATTTCTAATGCTTCTCTAGTATCTAGGACTCTAGCTATAAAGTATTTCTTAGATACCTTTCTTAATGATTCATTTTCGCCTCTAATCATTATTGATACTAACTCAGCATTAGCCTCATTAAGGTATGACATGATTTCTTCACTGCACAGTATATCTCTTCCATCCGTTATCAAGATTATTGTAGAAACGTCCTTAACATTCCTGTTTATGATATCTTGGCATGCTGTAGCTATAGCCCTAGAAATACATGTACCTCCTCTACTTATGACAGTCAATAATGCCCTGTAGAGCTTCTGTACCTCCTCAGCTCTTGCCTTACGTGATACGTATGCTAGGTCATGAGGAATGTAGTCAAAGAACCTTAAGTAGAATTCTCTTTTCTCAACTCTTGCACGTCGGAATAAGGCTAAAGCTATAGCTCTAGCCCAGATAGTTTTCTCTCCAGCCATACTACTTGACTTATCTATTAGTACATAGAGCGGTCCCTTTTCAAATGAAGTAATTCTCCTCCTCAACAATAACTCTCCATCAACATATTTTTTGTAGAAAACATCACTAGGTAACGCTAATTCCCTAGGCAGTATTCTAGATATATCCCTACCCGTAGTAATACCATCGTATATTCCATGTTTGTATTCTTTTCTCTCATGTTTAAGGAACATGGGTGTTTTGTCTATTAGGCCTTTCACTAACTTTAGGATTTCAGTTACATCACTACTTTCTGCAAGTCTTATTGCCTCTTCAAGAAAATCTCCCATTGTTAAAACGTCTGCTTGTGTACCAGCTGCATTGCCTCCAACGATGTTCTTTAATTCTTTTATGTTTTCAGCTACTTGACGTGCTTTATTATGGGCTTTAGATACTATTTGCTCTAATACTTCATTAAGATCTTCTGTGATGTTAGATTGCTCTTGAACCTCTTTTGTATCAGCATTCAAGTCTTTTAGTATATTGGATGCCATTGTATTACTAAAGTTACCTAAGGTAATGTGGTCTAATATGTCCTTTAATGTATGGACATTGCTTTTGCTCTCACCCTCTATGGACTTGAAGAACTCTCTTTTCAGTAGGTCAATAAGCTTCTTCATAAAGACAATAGTATAACTGAATGATGAGGCTGTGTCAACCATGGTATTATATTTTAATGACTCATAGTCATCTAATGCCATTAGCTTGGAGAGGACTAGCTTATTATATTTCAATCGAGAATTAACTTTATCTTTAATTATAGGGTGAGGTAAGTACCATGTATAGAAAACGTCAATGGCTATATTAGGGTTGACATCCTCGTTATATAGGTTTTTATAGGCTTTTTTGAGTCTATGTGCTCTATACTCTATAATTGAGCTTGAATAGTCTACGTCCTCTAAAACGCCTTTAAGTTTCAGTTCTTCCCTTTTCATTTTTTCTGGGAACATGATTTAGAATCCTGCCTTACTAGCTAGTAGGTCTTTAAGTTCGCCAATGATTTCTAATAGTTTCTTTACCTTCATTTCTACTTGTGGATCGTCAAGTGCTTCTCTAGCTATTTCGTTAAGTCTTCTTTCTATAATGAATAGTTTCTTACTGTAGTCAAGTAGTCTTAGATCGAATCTTGTTAATTTTAATGCGTCATTTCTTAATCTCATTATGTTCTTTTCTAGTATCTCAAGATCTTTCAAGTATCTCATGGGAAGTCTTACTTCCTCACTTACAATAGCAGCTACCTTTTCAAAATCCTCAATACTATCAGGTATGACATATTTTAATGTTAATAAGTCCTCAGGTTTAGTTGAAAGCCTTCCATTAAATACCATGTTTGCTGCTATAGCCTTTAATCCCTTTACTGCTCTTCTATCTGTAACCATTATACCATTCTCTCTAAATATGATGATTAACCTAGCATATTGTTGTAGAAAGTTTTTGTCATTAACTATCTCTGATAGAGCTTTATTTACATATCCCTGTAGAATCTTCAATTCATTAACTGTTAATATTGGTTCTTCAGCTAATATACCTTCAAGCTCTATTTGGACGCCTGCTTTCAATAAATCTTTTAGTTTATTTTCAGGAACAGGTTTTACATAGTGACGGAATAAAAGTCTATCATAAAGTGTCTTTAATTCTACTTCATCTGGTATTTCATTACTAGCACTAAATAGTGATATTAATGGGGTTTGTACTATTTCATCACCATTTGCAAATAATCTTTCCTGAAGGAGAGATAAAAGAGTGTTTAATATAGCCGTGTTGGCTTTGAATATTTCATCTAGAAAGGCTATTTCGGCTGTAGGTAGTTTACCTTCAATTCTACGTTTATATATACCCTTCTCCCTTAACACATTGATGTCTACAGGCCCAAATAGTTCATCAGGTTCGGTATACTTATTTAGTACATAGTAGAAGTATCTTGCCTTGAGGAGTGACGCAGCCCTACGAACAATAGCTGATTTTGCTGTACCAGGCTCACCTATAAAAACAGCATGCTCGGATGAGAGAAGAGAAAGAACAATAACTTTTGCTTCTTCTTCTCTCATAACAAATGGTTTAGTAAGTACCTTATAGAATAGGCCTAGCCTCGATAGAATATTACTGTTTTCACGAATTTTAGCTGACATTCTCTCCCTAAACATATTTTTGAGAGCCTTCACTCTCCTATATACGCTGTCTCTTGGTATTAATAGTTTAATCATTAATCTCCAGTAATTATTTTATAAAAAACAATATTAAAGTGTATTTAAAACCTACAGCTTACTTAAAATTTGATGAAAGTAATTCACTTTAATAACCTAGTTAGTTTCAAATACTCAGTGTGAGCGCCATGAGTATTAAAGCGGTCCTTTTAGACATGGGGAGTACACTGTTTAGAGACATAAATGCATGGCAGTTAATAGTTGATAACGTATCTAAGATACTATATGATTATGGATTCAAATTAGAGAAAGAAAAACTAGGCAAAGCACTTAGAGAATGGACTGATGTAGTCAACCTCACTGAAAGAGACAGAGTTGAATACTCAAATGTATTAAGGATAACATGTACATTTAAGAGGTTAGGATTGCCATTGAATCCTAGACTAATATGGGAAGCATTCAAAGCATACATTAATGGAGTTATTGAGGGACATACACTAGAGGATGACGCTGTAGATACTTTGAACAAGTTAAAGGAGTCAGGTTATATACTAGGAGTGATATCTAATGCTGCAAGTTATGAAACCACATATACATTGATATTAAAGTATAATCTAGATAAATACTTTAGTGTAGTTATATCATCGCAAGCTGTTGTATGGAAAAAGCCCTCAAAGGAGATCTTCCATTTAGCGTGTGATTTACTCGACATATACCCTTCAGAAGCTGTTTATGTAGGAGACGACCCTAAAGCTGATATAGAGGGAGCTAAGAGAGCAGGGTTAAAGGCTATACAAAAGGTTATCCCCGGCAGAGCTATATCACCTATAGCTGACGCTATAATATACAGGCTTAGTGAGTTACCCACGGTACTAGAGAAGCTACATTAACAAATATTCTAGTTCATATCTTATGAGCTAGGCCAACTAAGTCACTTATACTGTTAAAGCCCTCACTTTCTATATATGTAAGTAATCCCCTACAAATCTCCTTAAACACTTCTATACCTTTAGTATAAACTGCCGTACCTATCTCAATGGCTTTCGCGCCTGCCAGTATAAACTCTAAGGCATCATGCCAATCTTCGACTCCACCAACACCGATTATAGGTATGGTAATATTCTTATATAGATCGTAAACTACTCTAACGGCTATGGGGTGTATTGCCGGACCTGATAAACCCCCATAAATATTCTTTAGGACTGGTCTTCTTGCATATACATCTATAACCATAGCTCTGATAGTATTAATTGCTACAATAACATCAGCACCCTTATTCTCAATTCTTTTAGCCAGGTCTACAATGTTATCTTGTAAACCCAGTTTAACAAACAGTGGTATTTTAGTTGTTGATTTAATACTTTCAATAAGTAACTCTACAAGCTTCATATCCTGTGACAATACTAACCCTAATTTCTTAGCATGAGGACAGCTTAAGTTAAATTCTATAGCATCAGCTTTAGCCTCTTCAAGCTTACCAGCAATGTATTGTGCTTCTGTGGGGTCTGATGACGCAAAACTTACAATCAAAGGTGTATCAGGTGGCAGTATTCTCTTAGCTTCTATAATCTCTTTTAATGCCTCATCTAATCCTGGATTAGGTAAACCCATAGAGTTTATGAGCCCAGCTTTTACAACTGCTATTACGGGGTTGTCATACCCCTTACGCGGATTAAGAGTTATGGTTTTGAATGTTACTCCTCCAGCACCACCTTCAAAGACCATTCTCTTGATTAAGCCTGCTGTATTGCTTAATATACCACTAGCTAGTATTGTAGGATTTCTGAAGATTAATCCTTTAATTTCAACTCTTAGTTTTTGCAAGTTCACGGACATTCTTACCCCAACCTCTCAATTCACCATATAACATGTTATCATGGAATACTATCTTACCTCTAACCATAGTCAAGTACGGTTTACCTTGTAAACTCCAGCCCTCAAAAGGTGAATACTTGGCCTTTGACACAAAGTCTTCAGCTTTCACCTTCCATTCAGCTTTTAAGTCAACTATAGTTAAGCTGGCATAGGCTCCTTTCGATATAACACCATATAGCCCTTTTAAATTGAGAATCCGAGCTGGATTATAGGAGTAATAACGTACCACGCTCTCGAGAGACAATAAGTCCTTATTCACCATTGTTAGAAGTAATGACACCACTGTCTCAAGCCCTGGATAGCCTGGACAAGCCTCATTGTATGG
>Ga0190367_1000475_pt1 | contig 29319 bp, 28 predicted proteins | sample 4872181011_MG_FD_171838 | JGI IMG/M metagenome (GOLD analysis project Ga0190367, IMG submission 171838) | Hydrothermal vent microbial mat bacterial communities from Southern Trench, Guaymas Basin, Mexico - 4872-18-10-11_MG | ecosystem: Environmental > Aquatic > Marine > Hydrothermal vents >...
GGTTCCTGCTGCAACCCTTTTGATCGGTTTACCAGATGAGACAGATGAAGATATCATTAAGACTATTGAACTTGTCGAAAGACTTAGAAATTATCGTTCACTGATAGTTCCCCTAATCTTCATTCCGATGGAAGTTTGTGCTTTGAGAAAAGAGAGAATGTTTGCTAAAGAAAATCTGAGAGAAACGCACTGGGAACTCTTAATAGCATGCATGGATCACGCAATTCGCTGGGTGGACGATTTAAAGGAAAGCTACCTTGCCGGATACAGGAATTCCCTCATAAAGTTGGGTTACCAGGCTTTTGTGTGGTGGGTTAAAAGAGCGTGGAGGAAGAAAAGGAGAGAAATCTTAAACTTGTATGCTTAATTCCTTGACTGGGGGAATATGAACATCAGACATTTCAGAGACGTGTTTAGTTCTCTGAAACGGAGAATTAAAAAGTTTCGAAATACGATAGAGAAAAGGTAAAATAGACTGTTCTTCAGGAGCTGTAGTTTGTGGTTACTACTTCAACGGATGATTCGGGAGTTACAGTTACTACGTATTCTAATACTTTTATCTCAGTTGTTGCTGAAATGTATCCATCCTTGGAAGCTGTAATCGTATATTCTCCAGTTTCGCTAAATACTGTTCTAAATATTCCATTTTCATCTGTTTTTCCAGTTTTCACGATCACTCCATCTTTTTTTATCGTTATCGTAGCATCTGAAATTGGGTTATATGTTAATGTGCATATTAAAGGCTGACCATCAGTCATGTAACAGTTTGAATGAACAGATATTTCAACCTCCTCTCCAACATAAGCAAATTCTGGTGCTGATATATCAAGTATCGGTATCATTTTCGGTGTTTGTGTAGGTGTTGGTGTTGTTTTCGGTAAACATCCACTTTTACCTGTGATCCTGAATTCCACACACCCAGTATTGTATAATTTACCAGAATCATGAGGTGAGCAAGGAACAGCATCCCAATCCGCTATTTCCATACCCATCTCGTCTCTATCGATTATAATGTCTCCGATTTCAATTTCTACAGGACTCCATGGGAGTCTAACTTTTACAAATCTAATTGGAAATGATACATCCTGTTCATACCAAATAAAGGCTACATGCTCAAATTCATCTTTTCTCCATTGATCAATTATAGGCCTTTCACACCCTAAATAACAATATGTCTTCTCCCTTGTAATTTCTTTTTTCCAAAATAACTTCTTTTTAAGTCCATTTTCATACACTATCCAACAGTAAATTTCTGGATCACCTTTAAACCATGGTTCACTAATTTCATTAGCTTTAATATACTTCATGTATGTTGAATCCAAATCACATGTTTTGACAAATATAGTATAACTACTCTTCTTAAATCGACTTTCGGAAATAGTAACAATTAAAGTTGGTATATTTGGTGGTTTTTCTGGAGACAGATAAATCTTTGAACCATTTGAATAGAAAGCAATGATTTGAGCATGTTCATCAATTGGATCATAAGCAACTAACAAGTCAACGTTTGGGTTATTCAAAAATGCTTTTCTATGCTCTTTCACTGGAAAATAGACATCAATAACAATATTGTTTTCCTCAAAATATTTAGTTTGAATGGATAAATTATCTAATGCCATCTTCATTCTACTATTTAAACTTAGTGAACTTAAGCTACAACTTAAAGTTATAGATAATTCATTGAGATCAACTTTATTCTCCATGTATTTTGATTTATTAATCTCAGTATATAGTGATCTACGAGTTTCTGAATTTGCCATTAAAATTGCCAAGTTATAAGCTATTTTCTCTAATCTATTCTTATAATCTTCTACTAAAGCTAATAAATTCTCAGAAGTTCTTGAATATTCTTGTTTCCCTTGTATTTTATTTTTTTATCATTAAAAGTAGACGTATTTTCCGTTAATTTTTGTGTTGGTTTTACTGCAGATTTTTCAGGTTGTGTTGGAATTATAACACTTTCATTCTGATATACCTGTTCTTTTTCTTCTTCAGTTGAAGTTACAACTGGAGTTTGGTTAAATTTAGTTATATTCCCTTTCTCAGCACAACCTAAGATCAATAAACATAAAATGACTGTTAGAGTTAAGATTTTAAATCTTATAGAGTCAAAGAATTTAAGATTTATCATTTGTTTGCATTGCTATATTTTATTGTGGAACTATTAAAGCAAAAACTTCACTTCGTAAATCTTTCTGCGTGCTAGTTAATTATTTGGAGCAAAGTTCAAATTCATATAATCTCATCCATCTCGTAATCCTTCCAATCTCTCAAACCCAAGAGTATTTCAAATTCCTGAGGTGTCAGGATTGGAACCTTAAAGAGTTTGAAGTCGTCGTAACTTATCCTTGGACAAGCTGTATTCACTAGGAAATCGTAGGGAAAGTTTTCAAGCTTCTGAGGTGTCACGTCATCGAGGTATATGATGTCCGCATATCTCCCAAGCTCCTTAGCCTTCCTCTTCAATCTCAAAGCCAAGCCCATCCTCCTCTGCCCAACCTTCTTACTCACAATTATTCCACAATTTTCACCCTCCATAGCCTTGGATATCATCATATACCTCCTCTCAACAAATCCCTCTACCTCTACAACTTCAAAATCACCATCCAACGGATTAAATCTGTAAACCTTTTTTCCAGTGTATATCTTTGCACCAATTGGATGAAATAAACCGTCTCCAACAAACAAAACAGCCTCAGCCTTCGAATCCCTTAGAACTGTGTAATTGCAACCCAAAACTTGACCTGGCATTGCAATCCTACCGCTACCCCTCTTAAGCTCAACCTCGTAACCTTTCTCCTCCAAAAACTCCTTAACCTTATGTAACTTCCAAGCATACTGGGCTGTTGCTATCAGGGCCAAACTCCTCTCCTCAACCTTCAAATTTTTGAAAACCTCAACACAGTAATTAACAATGTATGGAACATATATCACCCTATCTATATTCAAGATGGGTGTGTGTGCAAAGTGCAGTAAGACGTCAACCTCTTTAAGCAAATCCAAATCCACATCACATGCTCCGTAACATGAAGAACCCGATACTATCGTCTCGTAACCCCTACCTTCAAAGAAATCTACAATCTGATTTATTCTATACTTCAAGCCATCTGGAATCTGAATTCCCACCCTTTTTACATTCCTTTTCTCAAGCTCTGGTATAACTCTCTCAAGCATTTCCCTCATACCTTCCTACATACGTAATATCTTCTTATCAAACTTCTGTGAACCCTCTGGTAACACTTGCCCTCAATCTTGAAAACATCTGAAATCAAATCATCGACATCTTCATTTATAACTATCACAGCAAAGCAACCAGAGATCAAAACCCTACCAATCTCCTCAATTGCCCTCTCAACCAACCTCTCTCCAAACAATCTCGTAGATCTCCTGTATGGAAAGTCTGTCACAACACCATCAAAACATTCATCCTTAAATGGTAGATTCCTTGCGTCACCCCTCAAAACGTTTGCTGGAAGTTTGAAGAACCTCAAGTTCTCAGCACATCCCCTAACGATCTTTTCGTATGCATCAACCCCAAGGAAATCCAATCCCATAAGTCCAGCCTCAATTAAAAATGTTCCAGTCCCACACATTGGATCCAAAATTCTACTTCCAGAACTTACATTAACTATAGCTCTACCAACCCTAGGTGGAATTACACATGGAATTTTGAAAGGTCTGAACTTTGGATGCCTCTCAAGAAACTGCCTCTTGTTCGTCTTGTGAATTAAAAATCCAATGTGACACCTGTTTGATATGTAAACCCTAATTAAATTTTCTGGATTTTCCAAATCTATCTTTAAACCTCTCAACTTTAAAATTGCACCCATCTCCCTCTCAATCTCCAAACCACTAAAATCTTGCTTACCAATCTTCACAACCCTAACGCAACAGCTACCGTTTACGGGAATCTCCATAAATACATCCTCAAGATCACCAAGCTTGCACGATTCATAATACCTTGAAACTTCGTGGGTTAACGCTAACCTATCAAACTTGGAAATCTTAACTTCAGCAATCAGTATCTGTCTATCCCTATCGATCTCCCTTGCCTTCAAGAGATTTAAAACTTCAAACCTAGCCAAACACTCGTTTTCACCAGACAAATAAAAAATACATTTCATCTCTTTCTGATCTCCCTAATTTTCATTGCAATCCTCTCCATAATCTTTATCTTCGATCCCTCCTTTGGAACTACAACCCTACCAACATCCTCCCACCAACTCTTTGGATACCTCTTATCCTCAACCCTGAAAGGTATCCCAAGTTCTCTGCAAGCTTTGGCAATCTCATCTACCTTTACGTTTGGAACCGCATACCTCTTTGCAACCTTCCTCCCCTCCCTCCTACTCTTCTTGGCATCGATGTTCACAGTCCAAATCACGCACTCCCTCATCTCCTTCTCCTCTCAAGCTCATCCCAAACCTCATCAAGATCTATGTCAAGCTTTACAAGTAAAACCAGCAGGTGGTATATTAAATCTGCAGTTTCATGTATTATATCTCTCCTTTCACAATCCTTAACAGCTATTATGAGCTCTGTGCATTCCTCACCAATCTTTTCAAGTATCCTGTTAACACCCTTCTCATGATAGAGTAACTTCGATGTGTAAGAGTCCTCTCTAGGATTCAACTTCCTATCCATCAGAACTTCGTAGAGTTCATCGAGTATCATGCCTTAACTTTATCTCAATCAGTTTTCCATCCTCACTAACCCTAATATCCCTCAGAGACCTAATACCCCTCCTCCTCACAAGTCTCTCCAATCCAAGCTCGACACCCTCTGGAACCTCAACTATGTATGCATCCAGCAAACCCTTACCAATCTTCAGAGATGCAAAAGCCCTGTGATGTCCATCTACGAGGTAGTAAGTTTTACCCTTCTTAACAACAACTATCGGCTCGGCCAAACCCTTTCTAAGCTCGTGAATTCTACCCCTAAGTTCGTCAGCATGAACAACAGTTTGTGTAGGTATGAGTCTCATTATGTCTACCAAACCCCTCCTAACGTTAACCTTCACACCATGAATACTCTCAAGAGTTTTTCTAAGTTTCTCAACCTTCTCTGGAGTAGCCCTCTCAATCTGACTCCTTATTACGTCTATGTTTGATATTATTCCAACCAACCTCCCATCCCCATCTATAACGGGAAGCTTTGAGTGACCAGTTCTAAACATTACCCTTGCAACATCCTTCAAAGCCATGTTCTCCCTTGCAACGAGAACGTCCCTCTTCATAACATCTCCAATCTTAACGTCTGGATCCTTCATGAGTAAATCTATGGAGGAGACGTAACCTACAAGGTAACCATCCTCTACAACTGGAAAGCTGTCGTGTCCAGATTCCTTAATGAGTCTTATTGCATCTTTAACTGTATCGTTTGGATTCAGTGTTACAACCTTCCTTGTCATGTATTCCCTAACTCTCGACATCTATCTCCTGTAAACTTCAGCAATGTTAACCTTTATCCTCTCACCTATCAAATCCAAAACCTCTGCAAGTGTCGTTAAAAGTCTGTTGTATGCGTCTATGAAGTTCACAACACTCTCCCTGGCACTTAGTTTTGACTGTATCTCAGTAATCTCGTTCATGAGATCCTGATCAAACTCACCACTCATCTGCTTTGCAACAAACTCCTGCTGCTTCTGTTGGAAGTCCACAAGTAACCTCTGTGCAACTTCATCCTCCTTCAAAGCCCTCTCACACTCCAAAAACTTTGAATACTCCTCAAGTTTTGTTATCTCCTCAGCCAGAGCCAAAGCCTTCTCTCTCAACACACCCATCATACCAACACCTTGCAGGGTTTGGATGTTAACATTTTAAACTTTTCCCCTTAGGTCTTATTGGAATTCTCCTGACGTATCCACAGTTCAAACATGTTATTATAACTCGAGATTTTGAAATTCTAACCCTAAATTTGCCATCCTTGTAAGGATAGAGACACCTCTTGCAGAATCTTATCTTATACTCCTTTGGAAGCCTTATCCTATACCTCATCGATATCCTCCTTGCAATTTCAACGTATCTCCTTGAAAGCTCGTAATCCCTATTTTTCATCTTCTCCATCATACCAAACAGTATCTCAATTCTTTCCTTTGCAATCCTCCTTTCAAGCTTTTTCTCTCTCTTGAGCATATTGACAAAGCTTAAAAGCAGATACAATAAATCTTTTTGTGGTATGTTCATCGAGCTGTTGGCTGAAAAGTATAACATAAAGAGGGTTTATCCCGAAGACTGTCAGCTCTGCATACTTGGGTATGAGGGTAGATGTCCATATCTGATTAAGGTTAGGGGTAAGTGGTTTTGTGTTAGAGAGGTTGCAAAGGAAGATAGGAGGATAATATTCAAGGCTTTGAGGAGGAAACATTGAACATTTTCGAAAACCTTAAGTAAGATAAAATCAAAATAAGAAAATAATTTCGTTGGAGGAATACAAGAGGGCATACAGAGAGATAAGAAAGGAAGAGGAAAAGAGGGGATTTTTGATACATCTAACAGTTTACCTCTTTGTCAATGCCATGCCCAAGAAGATTTGGTTCTTCTATCCACTCTTTGGTTGGGGGATAGGTGTAACCATGCATTACCTGTTTGGTGTTAGATGGTTGGATAAGATACTTGAGGAAAGAGAGGCAAAAGCTGAGCGTAGGGCAAGAGAGAAACGTTGAAGGTCAGCAATTTACAATATTGTGTCAACATTTAAGTTTATAAGTTTTCAGTAATTTTGCAATTGTTTTAGCACTCTTTTTAGGTATCTCTTAACTCCACTTCAGAAATATACAAACTATGTTGTTTTTAAAGTTTATTCCGTTTGAGAAAACTATTTGTAAGGTTTTGGGTGATTTAAAGATATGGGAAAGGTGATTAAGGCAGTATATGAAAAGGGCGTATTTAAACCTCTTCAGAGTGTAGAGCTTGAAGAAGGTGCAAAAGTCCTAATAGAGATTAAGGAAGGTATAGCTGACATCTTGGAGAAATTCAGTAAAAAAGTGAATGAGGACGTGTTAAAAGAATTTTTAAAGGAGAGACGATGATAGTCGTCGATACATCAGTTTTCATTGACGTAATTTTTAGATTTGATGAGAACAGATACGAGTTGGTGAGAAAATTCTTTAGGTTTGTTCAAAACGCTGGTTTAAGTGTAGTTGTCCCAGAAGTCTTTAAAGTTGAATTGATAGGTCAATTGGTTAGGAGAATGAAAAGGGAGAATGCTTTTGAAATTTACAACGGTATAGTAAGTAACGTTGATATTGTGAGTATTGAAAGAATTAGAGAAAACACTTTTTCCGTGGCGTCTGAAACTGGATGTAGAGCAATTGATGCATATTTTATTTCTACTGCGAAGATAACAAATTCAATTTTAATAACGAACGATAGAGCAATGGCAAATGAAGTATGGTATTGAAGCTTACTACTTAATAGAAGAGTTTGATAACGCTGTAAATAGATTGAGAAAATGAATACATAATCGATTTCACTTTAATTTTAGCGAGTTAAACAACTTTGTGGAGTGCTGTTAACATATCATGTTTGCTCTGTTGAAAATTGGTCATATAAACCTTGTCAAAGTATATAAATGATTAAACGACTTTTGGTTGATTTACTGAAATCTAAATTGGATAATTATCGAATTTTCAATAGAGCATATCATGTTTATTTACATAAATCCTTTAAGTCCAATCTGCTTTCACTTATTAGTTGGTGTTGAATTGCAAGTTATGTTAATTTTTTTAAATTCAGCAGAGTAAGTTAACGGTTTAAATAACCTTACACGTATAGACCTTATGATCGTTCACCCAATAGATTACAGGTATGGAACTGAGGAGATGAAGGTTATTTGGAGTGAGGAGAGCAAGATAAAGAGGATGATCAAAGTTGAGATTGCTTTGCTCAAGGCTTTGGCCAAGAGAGGTTACATAGATGAGGATAAGGTTAAGGAGGCTGAGGATAGGGCTTTGAAGGTTACTCCAGAGCGTGTGAAAGAGATAGAGAGGGAGATAAAGCATGATGTGATGGCTCTCGTGAAGGCTATAAGTGAGGTTTTGGATGAGGAGGTTGCGAGATGGGTTCACTTTGGTGCAACCTCCAATGATATAACTGACACGGCAGTTGCAACTCAACTTAGGGATTCCGTAGAGATAATTGAGCAAAAACTCAAGAGACTGATAGGTTTGATGTGCGATAAGGCCTTAACTTATAAGGATGTTGTATGCTTGGGGAGGACTCACGGACAACCAGCCCTTCCAACTACATACGGTTTCAGGTTTGCAGTTTGGGCTTCTGAGCTTGCAAGACATTACGTTAGACTTCAACAACTCAAAGATCGATTACTCGTTGGAAAGATGAGCGGTGCCGTTGGAACTCAGGCTGGATTTGGGAAGGAAGGTCTTGAGATCGAGGAGGAAGTTATGAAGATCTTGGGCTTAAAACCAGCTTTGATATCGACACAGGTAATCCCGAGAGATCACTACTGCGAATACGTCGAATTCCTTGCAAACTTGTCAACGACTCTTGAGAAGATAGCTACAAACTTCAGAATACTCCAGAGGGGGGAGGTTGGAGAGGTCATGGAGGATTTCGGTGAGAGACAGGTTGGAAGTTCGACCATGCCACACAAGAGGAATCCAATAGACTGTGAGAACATCTGCGGAATTGCGAGGGTTATCAGGGGTTTCGTGGAGCCGATGCATCAGAGTGCAATCCTGTGGGAGGAAAGAGACCTGACGAATTCTTCGGCGGAGAGGATAATTCTTGTTGAGGCTACCGTTTTGACCGATCACATACTGACGAAGATGATAAGGATCGTTGAAAGGTTGAGGCTAAACCTTGAAAGGGTTAGGGAGAACTTGGAGAGTTTGGGGGGTATGAATCTAAGCGAGGCCGTCATGTTGGCTTTGACTAAAAAGGGATTGGGGAGGCAGGAAGCTCATGAGATTGTTAGGGAAGTTGCGATGAGGGCTTACGAGAGGGATACGAGCTTGCTGGAAGAATTGCTGAAGGATGAGAGGATTTTGAGTTACCTCACGGAGGAGGAACTGAGAGAAATCTTGAAGCCTGAGAACTACCTTGGAACTGTTGAGGAGAGGATTAAGAAGGTTTTGGAATGGGTTAGAGATGTTTTAGGCGATCGTTAGAATGGTTGAGGTGTGCTTCGTTGAGAGTCAGGATATTGAGTTGACGAAGTTGGCTGTCACCCATCAAAATCTAAGCAAAGAGTTGAAATCGTTGGTCTATCATGAGGAGGTGTAAGTTCAGACTTGATGATTGGGAATGCCCCCTCGAAGCACTTCCCGGAGAAGACTACTGTTATTGGCATAAAGAAGAGGATGGAAAGTCACCCGATGATGAAAAGCTTGAAGAGTTGAAGAAGTATGAGATTCTTGGAGTGTATCTAAGGAAGGCAAGGCTTGAGCATAGAGATCTTCAAAAAGCTTTCCTTCTAGATGCGAATCTTCAAGGAGCAACCCTTTGGGGAGCAAATCTTCAAGGAGCCTTACTTCTAGATGCAAATCTTCGAGAAGCCTACCTTTGGTTGGCAAACCTTCAAGGAGCAATCCTTTGCGGGGCAAATCTTCAAGGAGCCCACTTTTGGGGAGCAAACCTTCAAGAAGTAGATCTTCGTGGAGCAAATCTTCAAGAAGCTGACCTTTATGATGCGAATCTTCAAGGAGTAGATCTTCGTGAAGCAGAACTTCAGAGGGCAAACTTATCTTATGTTATTGTAGACTCCAAAACTCGTCTAGATCGTGCGAATTTGACGTACACAAATCTTTATAACTCTTATATCGATGAAACGAAATCGCTAAGATTGGCAATACTTGGAGAAAGAGAAATAAACGAATTTGTTGCCGATGCCGTTGGAGAAGGGATCGAACTTCTTGATTTTAAAAAAATAAGAGAAAAAAGAAAAGAAAAAGCTTCCAAGCTTATCGAAAAAGGTGCGGTTGTGCATGTTTCAGATGAATATCAAGTGATCCTTTTTGACAGAGATAGGGGCATCGCCATGTTTAAGGAGGAGGTAATCGAGTTCGAGTATCTCGATGATGCTGATGAATTTCACCTCGATGTAAATAAGAAAAAACTCAGGACAGAACTTTATAAAGCGTCTTACGAGGTTTACAACAAGCTATACAACTTTTACATTCAGAACGGGATGATAGATGAAGCCCTAAAATACCATTACAGGAGATGCGAAGTCAGAAGGAAACTCCTATGGACCATGGGGGGATTTGTGAATAAACTCAGGTCTTTTTTCTTCGACTTCCTCATCTTAAAACTGCTTACGGGATACGGAGTGAAGGTTGGGAGACCTCTAATCATCTCTGCAATAATAATACTCTTCTTTGCAATTCTGTATTGGGCGACGAAGGGAATAGTAAAGATTGTAAACGGAAGGGTAGTCGAGCCAAGTCTTTTAGATTATCTCTACCACAGCATAATAACGTTCACAAGCTTGGGATACGCTAACATTCAGCCTAACGTTTCAAACCCGATCTCTCAGATTCTTGTTTCGGCTGAATCCATTTTGGGAGCTTTGATGATCTCTTTGCTCATCTTCACGGTAACCTACAGGATATCAAGGTAGTTCAACAATTCTATACAGAGTGTCCCTCTGCTTCGGAACCCTTTCAACAGCCTCTATTATCCTTACAATTTCGTCCTTTGGCAGAAATTCACCGCTCGTCGCTCCAGCTGATTTGGATATGTTCTCCTCCATCAAAGTTCCGCCGAGATCGTTGGCTCCAACGTTAAGAGCCACCTGAGCCAATTTAATTCCGAGCTTAACCCAGGAAGCCTGGATGTTCTTTATCTCAGGATGTAATATTAACCTTGAGATCGCTATGACAAGCAGATCCTCAAATCCCGACGAAGGTTTCACAACCTTACCAAGCTCATTATTTTTACTCATGAACGGGAGTGGTATGAACTCAGTAAACCCTCCAGTTCTCCTCTGAATCTCCTTGATTATCAGAAGATGCTTAATCCTATGCTCCCATTTTTCTACATGCCCAAACATCATTGTTGCCGTTGATGGAATCCCCAACCTATGGGCTGTCGTTACTATTTCAATCCACCGTTGCGTGCTTATCTTTTTTGGACATATAACCCTCCTAACATTATCGTCAAGAATCTCAGCTGAGGTTCCAGGTATGGAGTTCAATCCAGCATCCTTCAACTCCTTCAAAACATCAGATAAGCTCAAACCGCTGTTTTTAGCCATGTGATGTATCTCCATTGGAGAGAATGCGTGTATGTGTATCTCCTCACTCACATCCCTAACAGCCTCAATTATCGAGAGATAAAACTTCAAATCAGCGTTTGGAAGTAAACCACCTTGAATGCAAACCTCCGTGCAACCGTAATCCAATGCTTCCCTAACCTTCTGCTTTATCTCCTCAAGCGTTAGCAGATACCTCCTCCTGTTCCTAAAACTGCAGAACTTACAACTCCCAACACATATATCTGTGAAGTTAACGTTTCTGTTAACGACGTATGTAACAACATCACCCACAACCCTCTCCCTCAGCTCATCAGCCTTTGCAAAAGTTTCAAATGGATTGGAGATTAGTTCTTCTATATCCTCCATCATCCGCATGAGCCTTAACAACCTGTGAGATCTCATCACTATACCACCCCATGGTAACATACTTAGGATAGATTGGCAACCTCTCCCTGAGCTCAAACCCGTGAAATGCAAGAACTCTGCGTAAATATTCAACCCTAGGCCAAGGATGCTCTGGATTTATGTAGTCGGGAGTAACCTCAGATATCCCACCCAAATCCCTAGCACCAGCCTTTATGAATGGAGAAACATCCTTCACGAGGTTTGGTGGGATCTGAATTGTCACATCTTTTGGCAGTATATCCCTTGCAATCCTAACAGTTTTTAACATCTCACCAACCGTTGGAGGTTTCACATTCTGCATGGGTGTCTTTGGCTTTGGTGAGAAGTTCTGAATTATGACCTCCTGTATGTGTCCATAGTTCTTGTGTATCTCAGATATTACCTCAAGTGAGTAAGCCCTATCGTATTCCTTCTCACCAATTCCAACGAGTATTCCAGTTGTGAATGGTATCTGAAGTTTTCCAGCATTAACTATCGTCTCAATCCTAACCTTAGGCTTCTTCCCAGGACTATTCGCATGACATTCCAATTCGACAGCCTGCTCAAGCATCAAACCCATACTTGCATTGTAGATCTTCAGATACTTCAGTTCATTGTAACTTAAAACACCAGCGTTTGTGTGTGGCAAAAAACCCATCTTAACAGCCAAGTGATTCATATCCCTAACGTAATCCAAAAAACTTGAGCATCCCATGGATCTAAGTTTCTTCCTAAATTCTGGATAAACTTCTGGCTTCTCACCAAACGTAAAGAGTGCCTCAACTGCATTCCTAGCGTTACAAAGCATTCTTACAACCTCATCCCTACTCATAAGCTTGAAGTCGTTTCTTCTAAATCCACAGTATGAACATCTATTTCTACAAGTCCTAGTTAGGGGTAGAAAGACGTTTCTTGAGAATGTAACAACTTCCATAATCAAAAATTATCCTACATATATTGCTGGTTTTCCCGGCATGGCACTCCTCCTCCTCTCAAATGGAACTGCTGAGTCATCCAAAACAACCCTAACTCCAAGCTCCCTCTCTATAAATTCCCTATTCTCCTCAACGACAGACCTCTCATCAATCTTCAAAATCTCCCTAAATGTCTCTCTGTCCTTAAAAACCCTCTTTAGGAATGTCGAAACATCCTTAGCAATTCCCTTAAACCTACCATCCTTCATAAGTCTAGACATGGCCGACTTCATACTCTCACACTCCAACGCAACCCTGAGTGCTTCAAACTTCCAATCCTCAGCAAAAGCAAAGTAAACTACATCACCCTTAAAGAACTTCATAACCTCCTTCACATCTTCAATCAACCTCATCAGGTAGTTCTCTATTGCTTCAGCCTTCTCATCAACCTTGCTCTCATCGAACTCTGGATAACTCTCAAGGCTGACAAAGCTCTCATGCTTTATGTGCCAAAGCTCCTCGCAGATGTGGGGTATGAAGGGTGCAAGCAACCTTATCCAGTCATCCAAGATCACAGCCAAGTTATCTCCACCCCTCTTTAGATACCATCTTACATCGTTCATAACCTCAAAGAATGCAGAATTCACAGCTCTCCTAGTCTGAAGATTCTCCATTGCATCCCTCGTCTCTCTAACAGCCCTCTGAAACCTACTCACCAACCACCTGTCAAGATGATCGATCTCCTTAACCTCTCCATAGTTTTCCCTCACAAGCTCGTAAAACCTCTCAATATGCCTCTTCATTGCCTCAACTTCCTTCCTCCTCCAATCAGCATCACTCTCGTATTCAGCTGAGTAGAGTATGTATAACCTTGTAACATCCGCTCCATTCTCCTCAACAGCTCTCTTCATCGTTAGAAGTGGTCCTTTGCTCTTGCTCATCTTCTCCCCTTCCAATCTGACGTATCCATTAACAGCTATTGCCCTTGGCCAATACTCCCTTGGAAATATTGCAATGTGATGGAATAAGAAGAATAGCAGATGGTTTGCAACCAAATCCTTTCCACTACTCCTCATATCCACTGGATACCAGTATTCAAAATCTCTCCTGATTTCCTCAATTGTTTCAACATCCAGTCCAGAGGAAATTGAAACTTCCTCAACATCCCCAACACCAAGTAGAACAAAATCGAGTAGTTCCCTCGTTAAGTTCTCAGGCTTAACCTTACCCTCATTTATAAACTTTGCCAGTATGTAGTAAGCCATGTATATCGTTGAATCTGACAAACTCTCAATCAGCCAATCCCTATCCCAGGGTATCCTAGTTCCCAAACCTCTCCTCCTTGCACAAGCCTTATCCTTCAACCAAAGAACCTTATTCCTAAACTCCTCCCTGTAGTAATCTGGTATTATCCTCATCTCCCCAATCCAATCCAAAACATCTCCCTTCCAATCGTCGTTCGAGTAAACTATGAACCACTGATCCCTGACAACCTTAACTACACACTTCGTCCCACACCTGCAAACAACGGGCTTCTCACTGAACTCGTAAAAAACGTCTCCAACACCCAACTCGATGAGATCCCTCTGAAGGACATCCTTTATCTCAGATACCTTCATACCAGCATACTTCCCAGTATTTTCAAGCAGGATTCCTTTGTGAAACTCCCTCTTGTAAACGATCCTTGTTGCCTTGTCAAGCAACTCCCTATCGTTCTGACTTTCAATTCCAAGTTCCCTAACAACATCTACAGCAGGAATCTTGTAACCTTCAACCCTTATTAGAACTATTGGCTCAACTTCAACCAAATCCCTCGAAATTCCATACTTATCAAGCTTACCCTCATCTCTCTTCAGATCCTCCAAGGCTACGTAGTCGTATGGTGCGTGGGCTGGAACACTCATCACTACACCCGTAGCACTGTCAGTATCTACAAATTCAGCAGGTAAAATTGGAACTGCAACCCTCCTAAATTTATTTGTCCTCTCAGCAAGTTTTAAGATTATCTGGACGAGGTTTCCCTCCCTTATCCATCTGAAAGTTTCAGTTTTCTCAACCGTACCCTCGTATTTCTCAATCTCCTTCAATATTTCTTCAATTAACATGTCAGCCAACATTGGGTTGACTGCAAACTTACCAAAAAACTCTCTCGCATCAACCTCTCCAACAACTTCAACATCCCTCTCCTGATACCTGAGCTTCTCAACACCCTCAAAACTCAAGAGCCAAACCTCACCATCAACCCTAGCCAAGACGTATTTCGTTGGCTTTATCCAAACGTTTGTAACTCCAAATACAGTTTCAGGCCTTAATGTTGCACAGGGTAAAACGACCTTACCGTATCTATCGTCAAACGTGTATAACTTCACTATCGTGAAATCAACTATCGTAGCCTCCTCACCCATCAAGAGATCGTGATCCTCAACTGGATTGTTGCAGTTTGGACAGAACCTCACTGGATGTGATCCCTTTGCAATCAAACCCTTCTCTTTAAGCTTGTAAAACTGCCACTCTATGAATCTTTGGTAAGGTAAGTCGGTGGTAGTAAACTTCCTCCTCCAGTCTATCGAGTAACCTATATTCCTCAAAGCCTTCTCTGCTTCCTTTGAAAAGTATTCCACAACCTTCTCTGGAGTTGTAAGCTCAAGCAAAATCTCCCTTGGAACATCGTGATACTTCGTGTAAACCTCTATCGTCCTCTCATCCCTCTTTGATATCAATTCGGACAGCCCAATTATTGGAGTTCCAGTAACGTGGAATCCCATTGGGAACAGGACGTTGTATCCACACATCCTCTTGAACCTTGCAATTGCATCTCCTATCGTGAAAGTCCTACAGTGTCCAACGTGGAGGTTTCCGTTTAGGTAGGGGTATGGTATCGTTATGAAGAACTTTGGCTTATCGCTTGGATCAGCTTGAAATATCTTTGAATCTTCCCAAGCTCTCTGCCATCTCTTTTCAATCTCTCTAAACATGGAAACAAAGTGTTCAAACTTCAAAAATAGTTTTTGGTTAAATTGACTCCTCACCTTCAAATCTCACAATCACATTTGGAATGAACTCCTTGAGCCTCTTACCAACCCTGTAATAGAAATCCTTTGGATATGGATTGATCTCCCTAAACTTTGGATCATAGGTGTCTTCGTTTCTGAACTGTTGTAGGACGTATCTACGAACTCCATAACTTGAAAGTATCTCAGCAATCCTAAGCAGATCATGCTCATCCGTCAGAGTTGGGACTACGGTAGTCCTAATCTCGTAATCGACGTCTGAGTTTGCCAATATCTTCAAACTCTTCAAAACCCTCTCAGCAGAATCCTTCCTACCAGTAACTTCATGATACCTATCGGGAATTGACTTAAAGTCCATTGCAACGTAGTCAATCAAATCCAAAACCCTTTCAAGCTTATCTGGATAGTAGCCGTTTGTGTCAATCTTCACATCCAAACTGTGATCCTTCAGAATTCCAATCAACTCAACAAGCTCATCAAGATTCTGCATGAGCGGTTCCCCACCCGTGAAGCACACACCCTCTATCAGATAGTTTTCCACAACCTCCCTTGCAATGATTTCTGGCTTGACTTCAATCCCACCACTGAAGAGTCTGTGATTCTGACAGTATGGACATCTGAATGGACATCCCACAAAGAAAACAACAGCACATAGCCTTTTTGGAAAGTCAACTGTTGATAGATCAAGGACACCACCATACCTCATTTGATCACCCTCGATATCAACCTCTTAAGCTCATCCTTTGTTGGAACCTCTCCTCTGAATAGAACCTCATCGTTCAAGGCTATGGAGGGTGTAGATGCGACGTTGAATTGGAGTGCAGTTATAAGATCCTCCTCAATGTCAACCTCCTCAAACTCAAGGTTCAACTCCTCTGCAACCTCCATGGCTATCTTCTTTGCATTTGGGCAGTTTGGACAGTCTCTCTTTGTAAAAACTATCAACTTCATAAATGTTGCTTTGACAGTTTGTTTAAAAGTTTAAGGACACTTAAATTTTAAATTTTCAATGTGAAAGGATAAAAGCCCCAAAAACCTCATCCTCATCCAAACCCTCAACAAACGGCTTTGATTCAGAAGCTTTATCACACTCAACAACCTTCTCCTCAAAAGGTTTAATCTCAATATCCCAACTCCCACAAGCATCGTAAAGCTTGAATCTCCTCTTAACCCTACCAAAGTTTGAAATTACAATTCTAGCCCTATTTCCCTCAAAAAACTTCTCTATGTAAACCTTACCTGTAACCCTTGCAATAACCTTACCAACGTCAATCTCCTCCCTTCCAAGTATCTCCGAACACCTCTTTGCAATCATTGGAATTATCTTAACCAGAGTGTTCTCCCTCCTCTTTCTCTCCTGAATAGATCTCTTCCTGTCCAAGTAAACCTTTAGCTTCCTACCAACCTCCTGCAAAGCCAAACGAGCCTCCTCAACAATCTCTGGAATCTCTGCAATCGCCTCCTTAGATTCCGATGTGTATGGTATGTTCGTTGAAGCTAGGTGTATCATTACAACCATTGGTGCGTTTGGAAGTCTGTCTTGATGAATTCCATACAACCTCCAGTTGACACTCTCAACAGCCTTTGTCAATGCACATCCACCTTGCTGATAGAGTAGTGGTATCTTATTTGCAAACCTCATCAGGATTGTTCCGTCTGACTTCACACCATAAGCAACTCCAACCTCTATCAGAAAAGGATTTCCTGAGTAAACCTTTGGCTTCCTTGAGACCGCACATACAAACTCTGGCTTAAACTTTGTCAAGCTTTTTACTATGAGCTCCTCACCTATTGGAGATAGACAGTCAGTTGGGGGTGGAAGGAGTTGGGTTCTCTTGAAAGTCTCAATTAGGATTGAAGCTTCATCCCTCGTCAAATCCCTTGGATCCTTATTTCCAATTCCAGAACTTCTAAGGATCTCCTCAGCAATCCTATCCCCAACCCTGACAAACTCCCTCTTTAAAAACTCCTTCAAGCTCTTTGTTTTTGTCTCCCTAAGCATCTTAAGCAGTGTCCCAAGCTCAATTCCATGTGGATGTGGCTTTATAGCCTTTGGAACCTTTGGAACCTCATAGCAAACCCTGTCAAACTCGTGAATCTCACCATCGGGATCTATGAACGTTATTCTGGCATGTGGATTTACTATCGATGTCTGTCTGAGATACTCAAGGACACTCTGCCTCCTACCCTTAACGTAGCTACCCTCAACCTCAAGCTCAACCCTCAATCCATGTGTCCTCTTCCAATCAATCTTACCCTCAAACAAAACTTCTGGCTCGTTCCTCCTCGTATCTATGAGTATCTCAAACATGTATGCGTCACAACCCTCAACCTTTGACAAAACCTTTGTAGGTTTTCCAGTTGTCAGTTGAGCGTATAGGACAGCTGAGCTTATTCCAATACCCTGCTGACCTCTACTTTGCCTTAAAATGTGAAACCTCGAACCGTAAAGTAACTTCCCAAATATCCTGGGTATCTCATCCCTCTCAATTCCTGGCCCATTGTCCTCCACGACAATTCTATAGTGTCCTTCAACCCTGTCTATCCTCACCATTATGTCTGGCAAAATTCCAGCATCCTCACAAGCATCCAATGAGTTGTCAACAGCCTCCTTGACACACGTAACCAAAGCCCTTGCTGGATTTGAGTAACCTAGTATGTGCTTGTTCTTCTCAAAGAATTCGGCAACACTTATCTCCCTCAACTTCATATCTCAGCCCCTATCACAGTCTGAGTTTTTGTCACTCCATCCAAACCCCTTATACTATCCACCGTATCGTTCAGTTCAGCTAAATCCTTTGCCTCAACAATCACAACAAAGTCAAACTCTCCAAAGACGTGTATGACATCCCTAACCCCCTTCATATCCCTAACGGACAAATAAAAATCCTTCTCCCTCCCAGGTTGAACGTTTACCATGATAACTGCAATCACCATAATTTAACTTAACACACCACTATATAAATCTGATCAGGAGAGATAGTAGGAATGAAGTTGTTAGGAGTGTGAGGTAGAGTGCTGACATCCATATGCAAGACCTATCGACATGACTTATGAATTTGCAAAACTCCTCTCCAACAACCCTTGCTGTGACATCCTTCTTTGAGAACTTGACCTCACAATCCTCAGTTTTGAGCTTGAAGCACTCCCTCAAAATTTCAAATATCACATTATCTCTCCTGTCGTATCCAACTGGTAGGTATGTGAACTTTGTGCTTATCCCAGTCTTTGAATGGTTGTCCGTAGATGCAACTACTGCCTTAAAACCGTTTTTCTTACAGAAATCTTCAATCTCCCTCCTGAATTTTAAATCGACATTGTTACCATCAAATATCACAATAACGTGCTTTTCATTACAGTAATCGAGTATCAAAACTGCAACACCACACATACTCTTCGTTTCAACGTTAAACTTCTTGAAGGCGTATCTCAACTTACACGGTTCACACTTAACATTCAAACCCCTATCTATCAGAGACTTCAACTCCAAAATATCGGGTTCGAAGTCCTTGCAGTATGCACTGTGAGAGTCAACCACCACAGCACCATCGACATTTAGATCGTATGGTAAATCGTCTATGCACTCCTTTCCAACTATGAACATCAGCTTAACCTTGTCGAATGGAAAAACCCTCAAAACATACCTCCCACCTTCAACATCGTATGGTTTCATGGGTAACAAACTTTCACCCCTACAATCAACAGACCTCATTATCCTCTCAACCTCCTCACGACTCACCGGATCCAAAGCGTGATTTGTTGGACTGTGTATGTAGAATGTGTTATCCATGGAGTTTATCTCACAAACCAACCTCGCACCACCAACGTTCCTCATTGGACCTGGATGGAAGGATGTTGTTACCAATCTTGCATCACCAAACCTCATGCACTTCACCCAACCTTCAAACTCAACAGACCTCTCCTTCAAAACATCCTCAAAGAATCTTGGATCGTCTGTTAGCCATGTGAGTAGAAAACCCTTGAAGTATCTTCCCATGTTGAAACCGTCAAACTCCCTGTCCATGACCTTTACAAATAGAACACCCATCAGAACACCCAATATGATCAATGGAGTTGTAGAGATTGATAGTGAGATGAGGGATGAGATTAACGTAACTTCAATCAAGTTTGATTCAGATGTGAAGTATAGAACTGTTAGGAGTGTGAAAGATACGAATATACCGGCAACCGGATTTGTCTTGAGAAGATCTGAAGTTGCACGCATCAAAACTATTGAGAAGGCAAAGAATGTTAGGAGGAACATGAACTTCTTTAGATCGAACTTAACATTCAAGATTGGTATTGAAATTGCAAGTGCAATGGAAAAAACTGAAAATCTCAAGATGTCTATAAGTTTGTTTGCAACTATCAGTATCGTTGCAAGTGCTGCAAAAGACGTAAATGCACTTGGTGTTGAGAATGTGATCCTATGAAGCTTTTCAAGACCTTCAACCTTCATATCATCAGTCTCATCAACCTCAATCCTTCCACAAATCCAAATCTCCCCTTCCTACAGCTAAACTCATCAAAACTCCTTACATCATCCCTCTTCAATCCAAATACCGTAAATGGAACTGGATCTCTAGTGTGTGTCCTAATTTTGACTGGTGTTTGATGGTCTGGGATTAGCATTATCCTGAAATCTTCAAGATCTATCCTGTCAATGATGTATCCAACAATCTTCTCATCGTAAACCTCTATGGCTTCAACCTTCCTCTCAAAATCCCCCTCATGACTGACCTCATCTATCCCCTCAATATGAAGCATGACGAAGTCGTAATCGTTCAGAGCTTTAACGGTTGCCCTTGCCAAACCTTTGTAGTTTGTATCTATGTATCCAGTCACACCATCAACCTCAATGACATCCATACCCATACCCCTACCTATCCCCATTATCAGATCAACCTCAGATATCATCGCAGCTCTCAATCCGTAGAGATCCTTGAACTTTGGAAAACTTGGGATCCTACCTCCACCCCATATCCAAATCATGTTTGCCTTCTCTGTAAATCTTGGAACAACATCCTTTGATCTTTCCATGATCTCAATCAGAACATGTGAGAGTTCACAACCTCTAGGTAAATAATTGATGATGGGTTTTCCAGTGATGTCGTGAGGTGGAGTAGTCTCAACTTCACAGTATTCCCTCTCAATCACCAACAGACCCCTGTAACTCCTACCACTGTAAAACCTCATAAACTCTGGAATATTCTCATTCAAAGCCTTAAATATCTCCCTTGCAACATCATCCTCGACCTTTCCACCACTGTAATCGATCATCAATCCTCCTTCAACCTTAACGATGTTGCATCTGAATACAATCTTCCCTTTTATACCCCGGTATAGGGCTTCTATTGGACCCCTACCAGTGTAGTATTTCCTGACATCTATCCCCAAAATTGTTAGATTTGCTATGTCACTCCCTGGCTCAAAGCCCTCTGGGATTGTTCTTGCAATTCCACAGCAACCTTCTTTTGCAAGGAAGTCCATGTTTGGTTTATCCGCAACTTCCAAAGGTGTTTTGTTTCCAAGTTCCTCAATTCTCAAATCAGCCATACCATCTGGAATTAGCAGGAGATACTTCATGGCTTGAATCTTGATGTTGTTAATTAACGTTTGCCCTTCTTTTAGTTGTTTTTAATTTGCCCTGTTAAATCAACCAAAAGCCGTAACAAGGGATAGTGAAATTTCCTTTAAGCTTTCGGAGGTGTCAATTTTGGACAAATTCTATATTTGCTTTTAAGTTGACATGCCCAGACGAGAAAGGCCTAAATAGGCTATATTTAAGTTTTGCACTCTGTGTCCTCCTTAACACATCTCTAACAAGAGAGTAACTCGTCATCTATTTTTAATGTCCCTCAAAGCCCTTAAAACTTCACCGTATGGAATTCTGTTCTTGTGGATTAATATTACACCCTCAACGTTCTTAGGCTTATCTATTGCCAAATCATCTCTTACAATCAAGATGAGTGGAATTCCAGATTTCTTAATCTTCTCAATCTTCCTCCTAATGTATTCTGTTGTCCAAAAACCTGCAATCTCAACATATACCTCCAATCCATCCTTTTTAATCAAAAAATCTGGTATGTAGGCATTTTTACCAGCTTTGACAATTCCAGGCTCTCTAACAACTTCAAAACCAAGATTTCTCATCCTCCTGTAAAACTCCTCCTCCAAAGAGGAATCGAACTCTACATGCTCCTCGTAGTCTGGAAACAACCTTCGATTCCTATCGTTCATCTCAAATACGTATATCCTCTTTTCATAATCATCAACAACTTCCGCACGTATCCACCACTCTCTAGCTCTTAAAATCTCTGGTATGAGCTTTGCAATCGATGTTCCGTACTTCCTCGTCATCTTCAGGATCGATGCTGTTCCAGTTACATCCGTAATCAATCTACCTTCCTCATCGTAAAGCTCATACATTAAACCCAACCACTTCAACTTGCGGAACACGTTTTTGTGGTTTGTTGAAATCCAGAAGCTCAAGCGAAGACAGTTGAATATCAGTGTTTGAAGGAGAGATAGATTGTATCTCTTTATAAGTTCATCGGGTTTCATCTCCGAAACCTTTAGGAGTATCTTCTCCTCTTCCCTATCCGCAAACATTGCCCTCTCAATCTCCTCCTCAGAAACTCCAAAGTGTCTTGAAGCTTCCCTAACTATCTCACTCCTTTCACTCAGTCTTGTAACAAAACCCCTCTCAAAGAGGAAAGATCTCACCTTAAAGGGATCTAAGTTCGTCTTTAGAGAGAACTCACAACCCCTCTCAAGTATCCTGGCAAAACCCCTAACCCTCCTATAATTCTCGGCATTCTCAACCTTCCTGAGATCATCAAGTATCTTCAAATACTCACTACCAACGTTGGAACGGTAAATTTTTATTATTTTTTCAGCCAAACCAATCGATTCTCTCCAAGCAAACCTTGGATGTATCTTCTTCCCACTTCTGTAAACGCTCAACAGATCCTTGGGTAACACAATGAGAAGTTGGATTGATTATAAATATCCTATACTCGGCACATTTTTATATACAGTGAGGAAATTTTTACGTGTTTGCGGTGTTGAGGTATGAGAGGGGAACCTTAAGGATTGATGGTGACGTTCACATTCCATTTGCAAGATGGGATGGTAGGAGTAACTGTTACAGGGCTTTAGCTTACAAATACAGAGACATATTGGATTTCTTGAAGAATTCAGGGATAGACTTTGAGGATCACGTCCAGGAGAACGTTATACCATGTCCCCACTTTGACATTGAGATTGAGTTAAGGGATTATCAGGCTGAAGCTGTTGAGATGTGGATTGTTGATAAAAGGGGGATTATCGTTCTACCAACTGGATCTGGAAAGACTTACATCGCATTGGATGCAATTGGAAGGTTGAGTGTTTCAACTTTGATTGTAGTTCCAACCCTGGCACTCGTGGATCAGTGGATAGATAGGTTGTCCATACTGTTTGGGAGGTCTTACGTTGGAGAGTTTACTGGAAGGAGGAAGGATATGAAACCAATCACGGTAACAACTTACGACTCAGCATACGTTAACGCTGAGATTTTGGGTGACAAGTTTCTACTAATTGTTTTTGATGAAGTCCATCATCTACCTGCTGAGAGTTACAGGCAGATTGCTGAGATGTCAATTGCACCCTATCGACTTGGTTTGACTGCAGTTTATGAGAGGGAGGATGGTTTGCACACTCTACTACCAGATCTCGTTGGTGGGGTTGTGTATGAGCTTAAGCCAAGGGATCTTGCTGGAACACACCTTGCAAACTACGTTGTTGAGAGGGTAAAGGTTCCGTTAACCGATAGAGAGCTTGAGTTGTATAGAAAGAAGGCTAAGAGGTTTAGAGATTACGTAGCTTCAAGGAGGATTAGGTTGAGTGATGTTGAAGACTTCAGACAGATTGTTATGATGACTGGTATCGATAGAGATGCCTATGAGGCTTTGAGGTCTTGGGAGGAGGCTAGGAGGATTGCCTTCAACTCGAAGAACAAGTTGAGGGTGTTGAGGGATTTGTTGGAGAAACACAAGGATGACAAGATCATAATATTTACAAGATACAACGATCTCGTCTATACAATATCGAAGATATTTCTAATTCCAGCAATAACACACAAAACTGGTGATAGGGAGAGGAGGTATGTGTTGGATGGTTTTAGGAGTGGAAAGTTTAAGGCAATTGTAACAAGTCAGGTTTTGGATGAGGGTATAGATGTTCCAGATGCAAACGTTGGTATAATCGTGAGTGGGACAGGTTCATGCAGGGAGTTTGTTCAGAGGTTGGGTAGGCTACTGAGACCTGCAAAGGACTTGGCAATCCTATATGAACTCATTTCGAAGGATACTGGTGAGGTTAGAGTTTCAAAGAGGAGATCGAGTGGTTTGATTACCGATAGGAGTTGAGTTATATCTCTTTGGGGTGCTTTTACATGTAAATAAATCGTAAATTTTAAATAGTTGGCTTACTAAACTTAATTAAAAAATGGAGTGGTAGAATGAGGGGGATTTTACTGCTCTTAGTCTTCCTCGTTCTACCACTTGCAAGCCCACAACAGTGGATATTTGGTGGAGGTAGTTATGATGAGGCGAGTTCTATCCAGTGGACTTATTCATTTAGGGCATGTAAAGATGATGGCTGGGTATTAAAGCTTGATGAAAATAGAGAGATACATGGATGTAATATAACCTCAAATGTTGTAACAATACCAAGTGTAATAAACTTTGATCCATTGGAAGAGGATAAGGGGCCAGATACACCTATCAATGCTTATCGTTTGTATTCACCAGATGTGATACAGTATTTTAGCGATAAATCTTCAGTTTCTACCAGCCTGAAGAATGTATCCACAACTACATTTACAGCAAACAGTAGTTTTATATATGGGTTCGCTTTTACGGTTAATGAAAACGTATTACTTCAAGATGATTTTGAAAGTTACAGTACTGGAACATTTCCATCTTCTGGTGGATGGGAAGCTTACTTCAATGCTGTAAGTGATCCTAATCATAACGTTGTAACTGATGTCACAAGTTACTCAGGGTCAAAATCGCTTCAAGTTTACGGAAGCCATGATGGTTGCTGGGCAGCTCTTGTAGCACATGACTTACCCAAAGAGGATGTTATATACATTGAAGCCAGTATGAAAGCAAGCGGAGAAGCTGGAGGTGGATGTCATAAAAATGACATTCAGCTTGGACTTGGATGGGAAATTTTCTCTTGGGGACATCATTGGAAAGCCTTAATATCTTTTAAATCTGATAAAAAAATCTATGGTGTTGGAGGTGTTTTACAGGATTTCACTCCAAATAAGTGGTATAGAATAAAAATAAAACTGGACTTAACAAAGGGAGAGGTTACGTACTGGATAGATGAAAACAAGATTGCCACTTATAGTATCGATCCTTTTGATTACAGTTATTTAGCTATTGAGAGTGGTGACGGAAAGGGATGGATTGATGATATAAAAGTGTATACTATATCTGAAGAAGTAGATCCTGATCCTCTCGGTGAAGATATTGAACCCGATAGTCATACAAACGCTTACCGCTTATATCCACCAGACTACATCTATAACGCTTATATTTATGGAGATGACGAAGATTGGTATGTCTTCACCATTACGCAATCTGCAAGGATAAACATTACAACTTATCCACCAAGCTCTTCAGATGATGCCGACACTGTAATCGAACTCTACGACTCTAATCTCAATTATATAGCTGAAAATGATGATGGGGGATACAATTATTACAGCCAACTTGTCATCAATCTGAATCCAGGAACATATTACATAAAGGTTACAAGATATGAATACTCTGACCCCACCGAAGGATCAGGATATTACAATCTGGCGGTTATTGTGGAATCGTCTTCACATGAAATAACGGATTGCACTGTCATAAGCTCTCCAGGTTACTATTATCTGGCTAACAATATAATTAACAGTGATGCCGATGTATGTATAAAGATAACCTCATCCGATGTTATTCTAGATGGTAGGGGGCATATAATTGATGGAGTAGAAGTGATTGATGGAATGGGTAGCTCAACAGCAATTTTGGTTTCAAACTTTGCCGACATATACGACTACGAAGTCCTAACAAATGTAACGATCAAAAATATTACAGTTACAGAATGGTACTGGGGTGTAAAGTTTGATTACGTGAAAGATAGCAGGATCGAGAACTCCAGTTTCTCAGGAAATGAAGAAGCGATTCAACTGTTTGAATCGAGTAACAATTTAATAGCTAACAACACTTTCACGAATAATCGTGAGGGTGTTTTGGCGTATTCGGATTCTATCAATAATGTCATAAAGTTTAACACATTTTCTGGCAGCATGTGGTATGGCTTAGAGATAGACGGGGGTAACATAATATATCTAAATAATTTCATTGACAATAGTGAGAACATTCTAAACTATGGAACTAACAGATTTGTCTCACCAGAACTAATAACCTACACCTACAACGGCAGAACCTTCACGAACTACCTCGGCAACTATTACGATGATTACACTGGAAACGATGCTGATAGAGACGGAATCGGCGATACGCCTTACGTAATAGACTTGAACAATCAAGATCAGTATCCGCTTGTTGAGCCTTTTGAGAATTATTTCCGGCCAAGCATAAACGATCACGACAACGATGGTATTCCCGATTCTCAAGATAACTGTCCAACTGTTCCAAATCCGCTACAAGAAGACTCCGATGGCGATGGTGTTGGGGATGCTTGTGAAGTCGATCCATCCCTTTTTGAGGGTCCAGCTTTGTGGATTCTCGACTTTGAAGATGAAGACGTTCAAAAGCTTGTGATCAATTTAACAAAAATGGGAATCAAAACAGTCTTTCTGAGTGTAGATACAGGTCGTCTGATAGACGACTCAGAGTATACAAATAAAGTAGATACGTTTATTGGCGAGGTCCATCAGCACGGAATAAATGTTCACGCATGGATACTAAGATCGGGGGCTTACATTTTTGATGTTGATGAAAATGGTGCCTACATCTCTGCTCAAAACCAAGTTAAAAAGATAGTAGATTACAACAATCAATTCGAAAATAAATTCGATGGTATCCATGTTGACGCTGAACCATCAACACTTTTCGATCCTAATACTGTCGATGATATAAAAAATAATTATCCAAGAGCGTATGAAATCGCATACGGAAAAACAAATTGTCCAATTTGTGGTGAAACACATGATTTCAGTAGTGACTGGGAAGATAACCCCGATTTCTGGCGCCACTATTCAAAATTCTTTGAGACGATTTACTGGCACGCACAAGGTTTACCAATATCTTCAGCTGAACAGCCGTGGAACATTAATCACCAAGCCTACAAAGAATGTGTTAGGAACAATTTAGTCAAATATATCGATGTTTTTGTTCCGATGTACTATACGCCTGATTACTACAAAGAGTTTAGCAGAACTGACTTTGTAAATGAGATCCACAAATGGCTAGATATTCTTGACGAGAATTCGTATCTGATGATTGGTATAGGAGCTTACGGATACATTTACAACTCCAATACCCAACAATGGTATGAGGTTGAAGAAAATGATGCTCTTCAAAAAATATGCAATAAGATTAGCAACAATGAAATAGAAATCAAAGACGTGCGAGAATCTGATGCATGGGTAAAGGAGTATAAATTTGGAACTCTTAGTAGTGGACAAATACAAACTTCAGGTGTTATCATTAATTATAATTCAGGTGATAACCTTTACCTCTACGAGTCTCACTGGAAAACTATTGAAAAACTAGATGATTATTTCGAAAAAAGTGTTAGTGATAGTAGATATCTTGATGTAGCAGTCTTCAGATATAAACATCTGCGATTAGACTATGATTTTTCCCACACATCAATTGGAAAGTTGATGAGCTATCACCCTGATATATCATTATACAAAGAATTTATTATTGATGGATATGTGTATATCTCCACTCACGATGTCTGGAAAAGGTTGAAAGTTCTGGATGAGATATTACTAACCCTATCTGAGTCAGGTATTGATAAACTCCCGATACTAGATGAGGTTAAAGCTGTACTTAAAGAGTTGCTGAGAAAGTATTTAGATCCTTTGGCAGTTTGGGACTACATTTATGGTATTCATGTTATGATAGTGGTATCAACGGACGAGAATGACCATAAATATGGATATATACCGTTTATGTCTGCCTATGCAATCGATGATGATAAATGGCCCGAACCTGGATCGGTTGTTAGATTAAAGGGCATAATAGAGAAAAGAAGCATTCTCTGGAAAACGATAGGATATATATTTAGAACTGAGGACGTGTCGCGGGATACTAGTTACTATACTCCCTCAGAATTAAAGAATCTGAATGTTGGCACGGATGTAAAAACTGTCGCACTTGTCTCTGGGAAAATAATAAACGGTAACCAAATTAAGCTTTACGAAAGCACCGATATGGAGATCTACCTAAAACTGCACGATTCAAACATCAAAAATTTGGCATTAATAGAGGTGTCTGGAAAAGTGGAGAGTAAAAATTTCGTTAATGGCGTAACCAAAATCGTTATTGACGGAGAAACTATCAGAGAAATATTGGGTGTAAATCCAGAAGTTGTTTCCAAGAGTTACGGCGATGCAATAATAGTTGCTTGTCCATTAAACGTTACCATCGTTGATGAATACGGTAGAACTTTATCAGACGACGGTGTAAATGAGATTCCAGGATCAAGTTTTGAGATTTGTGGAGATGCTAAAGTATTTGAATTACCGCTCGATTTAGAATATAGCATTTACATGAGCAGTTATGGTGAGGGTATTTTTAACTTTACACGAATTAGCAGCAGCACTGCTGAAAACACAGTAATAACGAGACTCAGCAGTATTCCTGTTACTCAGTATACAGACATTCGCATTGATGATATCAGCTCAGGGATTGGTAACTTTGATATGAAAATTGACCACGATAAAGACGGAACAGTAGATTACCGAGCGTACCCACCAGAGTCCGGTTTTACTTGTTATTTCTCGGATCTAACAGTAACCTTTGATGCCTCATCAAGTTACGATCCAGACGGCTTCATCGTATCCTACTCATGGAACTTCGGGGATGGATCAACAGCTTCAGGACAAACAGTAACCCACACCTACTCATCAGCTGGCACATACACTGTAACTCTAACAGTTACAGACAACGAAGGCTTGACATCGTCAACCTCAAAGCAGATAACGGTCTCGTCCACAGGCACGACAATATTCCTGATCCCAAGCAAAACCACCATTGCTCCAGGAGATCAGTTTGACCTTAACATATTTGTGAGCGGTGAAACAGCGAACGCTGTACTGATAAACTTCACCTTCGATCCAGATCAAGTCAGTGTTGTGGATACAACAACCTACGGCAAATTCAGCCTCATGGACTTAATTGCTGTAGGACCAAACTACGTGAAATATCTCGGAGTTTCATCTACTCCGGTAGACATCTCCACCAATACAAAAGTAGCCACCATTACCTTCCAGGTCGCGAAAGATGTTACAGAAGGTGAAATCAATTTTGGCATTGTGAAAGCGACAGTTGATGGCAGTAACGTTGGCGTTGAAGTCACCCCCGTAACAATAGTACTGGAACCCTGGCAGAAGTATGATTCAGACGGTAATGGTAAAATCAGCGACATGGAACTCATTAATGCGATAATGGACTGGCTGAATGGCGACATAAGCGACATGGAATTGCTGAATGTTATAATCAAATGGTTGCCTTAAGTTAGATAATTTCTAATTTTTAAACTTTTTATTTTTTAAT